>Ga0224723_1000063_pt1 | contig 65625 bp, 54 predicted proteins | sample Balambano_FR2_Me_FD_161647 | JGI IMG/M metagenome (GOLD analysis project Ga0224723, IMG submission 161647) | Freshwater sediment microbial communities from Lake Towuti, South Sulawesi, Indonesia - Balambano_FR2_MetaG | ecosystem: Environmental > Aquatic > Freshwater > Lake > Sediment | place... | reverse complement strand
TTTCTCAGCAATCCCTTAGTGGGAGCGGCATTGGGTGCGATCGCCGCCAAGTGGATGGGACACCGTCACTAGTGTTCTGTCGAGGAGGTATTGCAGGGTTAGTGACCCCTCAATACCTCTCTAAAAATTGACAAACTACAAGTCAACATATTGTTTTGCCTGTGATTACTGTAAACTCGATTCCTGTTCGCTCCTACAACGGCATTGCTTAATCCGGCTATGAAATTGAGAGGGGGAGGCGCGCTCCGCGCCTCCCCCTCTCAATTTCATAGCTGAAATCAGCAACGCCCGCTCCTATAACGAGGGAACAGGATTTTTTGTATCCTCTCGCTTCCTATTTCTCTCGCTTCCACCTCCAGCCTAGCTTGTTATTAACTCCGGGATAGTTGTTGTTGCAGCATACCGTGCTTCGACTACGCTTAGCACTTGATTAGTCGTGGGTTGAGCGCAGTCGAAACTCACATTCTACGGTCACATCTTTAGTTACTGAGTTAATCGCTGGTGAGAAAGCGATCGCCCATCGTACTGAGGAAGCTGGAGCTTCCAGCATGGCATGACCCAGCAGGAGCTTAGTCACAAGTAGAAAGTTCCTGGTAAATAAATCATTACAAATTCTGCACGGCAGTATACCTTAGGATATACCGAAAGAATCTATGCAAAGTTAGGCAAATTCTAGATGGATGTTCGAGAAAATATTCAAATCGTAGCTGCAATCGTTTGAGTTTAAGAATTGCTTCACCTTTAAAATCATGAAAGTTGGAATTGGCCGGGCTGCTTCTGAATTGGGAGTTTCACGCGATACCCTACGTCGTTGGGAGTCAGCAGGCAAAATTACTGTAGAACGGACTCCATCAGGACATCGACGCTATGACTTGATGCAAATTCGAGGATTAGCACCCCAGAAACACATATCCGATCGCATTACCATTGCCTATGCCAGGGTTTCTCATCAGAGCCAGCAGGAAGAACTAAAGCAACAACTCAATCATCTAGAGTCTTTCTGTGAAGAGCACGGCTGGAAATTCGAGACAATTCAAGACCTCGGCTCTGGGGTTAACTATACCAAAAGTGGTTTACGCAAGCTGATTCAGAGAATTTGTGATGGCAATGTTGAGCGATTAATCATGACAAATCGCGATCGCCTCGTCCGGTTTGGGGCTGATTTAGTATTTGCCTTGTGTGAAAACTTTCAGACTCAAATCATTATCCTTAACATAAATACGCTGGAAGATTTCGAGGATGATATCGCTGAGGACATTCTAGAGATTATCACGATCTTCTCAGCCCGATTGTATGGGACGCGCAACGAAAAAAACCAGAGAATTATTGATAAACTGATAGATATCGCTAGGGAATTATCTGATTAATTCTTGAATTAACAGTCTCAGAGATGTAGTAAGCTTGCTTAGATTTGCATAGATATTTCCTCAATTCACGAGTTATTACGGCAGATAGAGGGTAGAAGCAACCCTAAATTGATAGCGTTTAGATGTGAATTAAATGACGAGGAACGAGTTATGAATTTAATCGCGTGGATCGTTTTAGGTTTGATTGCAGGGGCGATCGCTAAAGCGATTGACCCCGCTGCCAGAGGCAGTGGCATTCTGGGCACAATCCTGCTAGGAATTATTGGTGCTTTTGTAGGCGGCACCTTGGCAACTTTGTTGACCACTGGAGAACTGGCTCTCAGTGCAACAGCGCTAAGCATCCCTGGTATCATTATTGCCGTCATTGGTGCCATCATCGCTGTCTTTATTTGGAACCGGATTCGAGCAGTTGCCTAGAAATTCTGTTGATACTTGTTTGAAATACATTGAACACCACTCAAAACGAATAGGAAGGTAACTATGACAGTAGGACAAACCAATCCCATGACAGGAAGACATAGACGCGCTGTGGGTGTCTTCTCCAATCGTCGAGATGCTGAACATGCGCTACATGAGCTACGGGATTCTGGCTACTCAATGGATCGAGTCTCAGTAATTGCCCGTGATGCCGATCGCCAAACTGACATAGCTGGGGTTGATGTGCGCGATCGAGGCAACTTATCAGATGAGGGAGCCAAGATCGGGGCTGCTTCTGGCGGTGCGTTAGGAGGGCTAACGGGGTTACTCGTAGGACTAGGCGCATTAGCGATTCCTGGAGTTGGTCCCATCATGTTGGCTGGAGCCACAGCCACAGCTTTGGCGACGACTTTAGCAGGAGGCGCGATTGGTGCGGTTACTGGTGGTCTGCTGGGTGCTCTGATTGGACTGGGAATTCCCGAAGACCGGGCCCGGGTTTACAACGATCGCGTTTCTCGGGGTGACTATCTGGTCATGGTTGAGGGCACAGACGCGGAAATCGCCCGAGCAGAAGCCATTCTGCATCGCCGGGGAATTGAGGATTATGGAGTATATGACATTCCCGGACAGCCTGCTGCTGCTACCCCGCTTACTCCTGCCTCACAATACGGCTCACCGCGTCAAGCGGTTGGTTTCTTCCCTCGTCGCATAGATGCTGAAGCAGCAATCGCTGACTTGAGAACAGCGGGCTTTCCCATGCGGCAGATCTCCCTGGTGGCTCAAAACTTCGATCGCCGTGACGCTTTTTCAGATCTAGGTACCTACGATCGCCTGGATAACAATCTGTTTGGTTTTCCATCTAATCGATTTGATGGAATTCGCAACCACTTCGATCGTGGTGACTATCTCGTCATTGTTCGGGGTACTGATGCTGAAGTGCGTCAGGCAGCGGATATCCTCAATCGTCGTGGCATTCAAGAGCTTTATATCGATGATGCTCCAGTCGTGGGACGACCAGACATGTTGCCTGAGCGTCAGATGATGGCTGGGGATGTCTATCCTACTACTGCGCCTGTAGGCGATCGCCGTTTCGGTCATCGTCGGGCGATCGGTGTTTTCTCCAATCATCGAGATGCTGAAGCTGCATTGATAGACTTGCGGGATTCTGGATTCTCCATGAATCAAGTTTCCTTGATTGCTAAGGATCAGAATCATGGCAGTAACATTGCAGGTGCAGCCATGTCCGCTCCTGAGCGCACTAAAGCAGACGAGGGAGCCAAAACAGGGGCTGCTACAGGTGGTGCTTTAGGCGGTTTAGGCGGTCTGCTGGTTGGTTTAGGAGCATTGGCCGTTCCAGGGGTTGGCCCGGTTCTCTTAGGTGGCGCAGCAGCAACAGCTTTAGCAACGGCTCTGACGGGCGGTGCCATTGGTGCTGCGGCAGGTGGCTTGGCAGGTGGTCTGGTTGGCTTAGGCATTCCCGAAGATCGAGCCAGAGTTTATGACGATCGCTTTCAACGGGGTGACTATCTAGTTATGGTCGATGGTACTGACGAAGAACTGCGTCGGGCAGAAGCAATTCTGAGCCGCCGTGGTATACGCGATTGGGACATCTTTGATGCAACTGATAGCAATGTTCCCCGGACAAGCACAGTAGACTCTGTTCGCACGACTGGTATGTCCCCTATGAGCGATCGCCGACCTGATGTCACGCTTGTTGATCGCCGCGAAGAAACTCTGTAAGGGTGATCCTCAATCTCTTTTCGGACGTATACCGTCCGAAAAGCAAACTTCCATCTTCTAAACCTCTACACGCCTGCAAGAGATTAGAAGTGCTCTCTATTCATATCGTTTAGACTCAAGACAGAGAGGGTTCAAAACCATGAAAAAGTTAACTGCATTGTTGGTTGGTAGTTTATTGTTTGCCAGTCTTGCGGCTTGCAATAATGCAGCTAAAACCAGTGCAACAGCACCCAACACAACGGAAGAGACAGTTGAAGCTCCTGAAGCAGACACAGCCCAGACTAATCAAGGAGATGCGACAAGTGATATTCGTAGAGACCAGTTAAATGCGGATATTCGAGCACGCGAACAGCGGAATAACATAACAGGTGGTGATACCGATCGCGCAGATGGTGATCTGAGAAGTGAAGTTCGTAGCAAACTCGAAGCGAATTTACCCGCTGGTCAGTTAGCTGTTGATGCTGAAGATGGAGCGGTAACTGTAACGGGTACAGTGCCAACTCAAGAGCAATTGGAGCGAATTGAGCCTCTAGCCAGGGAAATTAAAGGCGTGCAAGCAGTGTCAGTCAACGTCCAGGTAGTTCCTGCCCAGCCCGAAACTGATGAAGTAGAAACAAATCAATCACCGGGAACGTAATACACTGCGTTTTGCTTAACCCTGTTCTGGAGGATGATTCTAGAAGATGAGGGCATAGACAATTAACCCGACAACCAAAGCTCTGACATGGGGGAGTGGGTTAAGCGAATCGAAACCCACCCCAATGTGAGGGCTGAGCGCAGTCAAAGCGCTGCATTTGGCAAAATCAACTATTGCTGGGTTAATAGCTAGTGTTCTGTCAAGAAGTTTTGAGGGGTCTGTGAACCCTCAAAACTTCTTCATAGTTTAATTTTGATTTGCGGGATATCCCGCAAATCAAAATTATAGCCGTAGCCACGGCGGTTAGGACATGGACATTTTTGTGGGGGCGCGAAGCGCCCCCACAAAAATGTCCTAAGAAAAATGGCTACAGCTATAATAGACCACCAGTTTGAAGTGGGATGAACAACCATTCATCCCACTTTCCATCTATTACCAGCTCCTCATTTTAATTCTTATTAGCATCGCAATGGTATTCAATACGCTAAACAACTTACACAGACGTGTCCATCCAGCGTTACTGATTGTCTTACTTTTTCCTGTTATTATCCTTGACGGATGGCTAGCGATTCAAGCGCTACAATACTTTCAACCCTTAGTGACGATCGTTCTAATCGCTGCCCTTCTAGCATTTGTTTTAGATTATCCTGTGCAATTGCTGCAACGTCATGAGGTTAAACACGCGATCGCAGTTCTCATTGTTTTTACATTGACACTAGTTATTCTCGCTGCATTAGGTATTACTCTAATTCCGCGACTGATTGAGGAATTGAGCCAGATTGCTGTGACAGTTCCCAATTGGATTGAATCGAGCAATCAACGACTACAAGAAGTACAATCCTGGTTAGCCCAACGTCATTTGCCCGTTAATCTTAGTTTGTTAGGGCAGCAAATTACTAACCTCTTGCCGCGCGGGCTGCAATCCCTTGCCGATCGCCTGTTAACCTTAACCATCAGCACTGTTGGCAGTGCTACGGAGGCCCTGTTGACGATCGCCCTCACCTTCTATTTCCTGCTCGACGGAGCGAAGATGTGGGATAGCATTTTTCGGCGATTTCCCCAACAGGTTGCCTTACCGATAGAAGAATCACTAGGGCAGAATTTTCAAAACTACTTCATTGGACAAGCAACTTTAGCTTCTCTCATGGGTAGTTCAATGACAATCTTATTTTTAATTCTCAAAGTTCCATTCGCTCTACTGTTTGGTTTAGGGGTTGGTATTTTGACCTTCATTCCGTTTGGCAGTTTTCTCAGTGTATGTTCTGTGAGTTTAATTGTTGCGACTCAAGATCCGATTCTGGGTTTCAGAGTTTTGCTGCTGGGAGTTCTAGTTAATCAAATTATGGATCAGGCGATCGCACCTCGTCTCTTAAGCCGTTTTACTGGATTGAGACCCGCCTGGGTTCTAATTTCTCTGCTCATTGGTACAAAGGTTTTAGGACTTATTGGCTTAATTGTTGCCGTTCCTTTAGCTGGCTTTGTCAAGGATATGTTGGGTGAACCAGACGACTCAGTGCCCTCTCTTCAAGACTCTATCTCCAGCCTGTCTATAGACGTAGCCACGGATGTCAAACTGACTTAGAAAATGGTACTAGAGACAGTCGCACCTAAATCGAATTTGAGTCTACCGTAAAGGGTGTTTATTGTGGGCTAAATTATCTTCCTCTGGTATGACTTATAACTACGATTTGCTTGTCATTGGAGCAGGTTCAGCAGGACTGGCAGCGGCCAAACGGGCTGCAAAACTTGGAGCAAAGGTCGCTATCATTGAGCAGAACCAAGTGGGTGGAGTGTGTGTTAACCGGGGGTGTATTCCCAAAAAACTCACGGGATATGCTGCTTACTTTGCACCCCTGTTTGCTGATGCAGAAAAGTTTGGTTGGTCAGTAGAAAAAGTAGCATTTGATTGGCAGGCATTTGTAGCGGCCAGAGATCAAGAAATTAAACGGTTACACCAGGTTCAGCATCAGGGTTTAACTGAAGCGGGTGCTGAATTTATCGCAGGCTCTACTACGTTTGTAGATGCTCATACTTTAGAAGTGGGCGATCGCACCCTCACTGCTGATTACATTCTAATTGCCGTTGGTGGTCAACCAATTTTACCTGATATTCCTGGCATTGACCTGGCAATAACTTCTGACCAAATGTTTCACCTACAGCAGTTACCTGCTCACCTCCTGGTTATAGGAGGCGGATACATCGGTGTTGAATTTGCTAGCATATTGCACGATGTAGGTACAAAAGTTACCATTGTCGATCGCGAATCGCATATCCTGTCTGGATTTGATGATGAGTTGCGGGTTAGAGTGCAACAAGGGTTAACCCAACGTGACATCGCTGTCCTTTGTGACACCACAGTTAAAGCAATCAAATCTGTTTCTAAACAACTACAGGTAACGTTATCCCAGAAAACATCTGAGCCATGCCATGTAGACATGGTATTATGTGCTATTGGGCGCACTCCCAATTTAGAGAAGTTGAACCTAGAGAAAGTCGGTGTGGACTTGCAGGGGAAAGCGATCGCTGTTGATCAAAACAGCCGCACCAGCCAAGCCAATATTTACGCAGTTGGGGATTGTACAAATCGCTTACCCCTAACTCCAGTAGCACGGGCAGAAGGTCAGATTTTTGCCGATACCGTTTTTGGTCAGAAATCCAATTCCCTAGATTATGACAATGTTCCCTCAGCGGTGTTCTCTCGCCCCGAAGCGGCTGGGGCGGGGCTGACGGAAGCCAAAGCACGAGAACGCTATGGCGAGGATGCAGTTGAGTGCAATACGATTGAATTTCATTCCCTGTATCAACGTCTCGCCCAATCGGCTCCACCCAATTGGATGAAACAGGTGATCCATCGGCAATCGAACAAAGTTGTAGGAGTTCATCTTGTTGCTGAACACGCTGCTGAAATGATTCAGGGAATTGCTCTTGCCATTAAGCAGGGTGTATCTCAACAGGGTGTGGAACAGATGATTGGGATTCATCCGACCGTGGCAGAAGAATTTTTCACCTGAGCCTTCTGAACTCCTTCGCCAACGGGATAATTCTATGATTCACATGACGTTTGTTGCGGGCACTTACCAACCGAAACAGTGTGGAGTGGCACACTACACAGCCCATCTACGGCAAGCTTTAGCTCAACACGGAATTCAGTCCATTGTTTTAACAACGCATCGAGCAGCCCAAGTCGCAGCGGCAGAGGATGTGTATGGCGTGCTTGAAGAATGGCATGTGACCCATCTATTATCCCTGGTGCGGGCTTTACATCGATCGCCAACTGCTCTCCTACACATTCAACATGCTGCTGGTACGTATGGATTCGATCGCTCTATCTTCTTGCTACCGTTATTGTTAAAATTAACAGGCTGGCGGGTTCCCATTGTCACGACAGTGCATGAGTATGGCTGGTGGGAATGGCAACCTCAAAGTATCCCGCCATTATTCTTAGAAAAACTGAAAACCCTGGGGCAGCAGCGCGGCTGGTGGGATCGGGAAGATGGTTTTCTGTTAACGCAAAGTGATGCAGTGATTACAACTAATTGGTCAGCAGAACAGATAATTCATGAACGTTTACCTGATCTCAAACCATTGGTGCATCGAATTCCGATCGCTGCTAATGTTACTGCTAGTGTTACAGTCACAGCGCTCGAACGAGTTGCAGCAAGACGGGCAATCCGGCAACAACATGGTTGGTCATCAGAAACAGCGATCGTCATTTTCTTCGGTTTTCTACATCCGGTCAAGGGACTGGAAACATTGTTGTTGGCTTTTAAGCAAGTCTTAGCTGGTCATCCACACGCTCGATTAGTGTTGATGGGTGGGGTGGAAACGCTGGCTTTACCGGGAGAACAAGCCACTCGCTATTGGCAGCAGCTACAAGACCAGATCACCACCCTGGAATTAGAAACGCTGGTGCATTTGACAGGTTATTTAGAACAAGATGTCATTTCCACCCACCTCCACGCAGCAGACGTGGGAGTTTTGCCGTTCAATCATGGTGTGACCTTGAAGAGTGGCTCCTTGTTAGCAATGCTAGCTCACGCTTTGCCCGTGATTGCCACCCGCTCTGATCCACCTGATCCTGACTTAGATGACAGCAATTGTGTCTGGTTGATTCCGCCAAAGTCTGTGGATTCGTTAGTCATGGCTTTAACGGAGCTATTAACAGATACAACGCTAAGAGACACACTGTCAGTAACAGGATATCAACTGAGTCAGCAATTTAGCTGGTCTTCAATTACCCGTGCTCACCTGGATATCTATCACAAACTCTTATGAAGTTCCCATCATCAGATTCATCTCTCAATTCAAACTTGGAGTATGCTAGCGATAATGTCATGCACTCTCCCTCCGATCGCCCTCTACACGTCCTGGTCTACACCGATTCATGTGGATTAGGAGGTGCCGAAATCAGTTTGGCAAATCTCATCGCAACCGTTTCTCCAGCAATTGAGATCACTGTGGCTGGTGTGTGCCCAACCATCGTTAACGCGATCGCCCAGCGTCGTTCTCATAGCTCTCATATCATTATTTCTGATGGTGTCGGCTCAGTGTTGAACCACAGGATGGCATTTGGTCGTGTCCATCCTGACCTGATCCATCTCAATCTTTGTACTCCGTGGGCAGGTGCCAGTGCATTGACGGCTGCTTTAAGTTTGCCATCAACGCGAGTGGTGCGGGTCGATCAATTACCGTTACGAACGACAGATGCGATCGCGCTCTGGCGTACCCGGATGCTCTGTTTGCGCGTTGATGCTCATGTAGCAGTAGGAGAAGCCAGTGCGCGACGCATGGAGGATTTTTACGCTTTAGGACGGGATACTATCATCTCCATCCCCAATGGTGTGCCCGATAGAGGTGCTTTGCCGCCACCAGTCAGACCAGCAGGAGAAATGATTGTAGGTAGTATTGGTCGTTTAGATGCCATGAAAGGGCATGATGTCTTGTTGCAGGCGATCGCTCAAGTAGAGGGAATTCGGGCTGTGATCTTAGGGGCAGGGAACGAACGAACTGCCCTGGAAAAACTGGCTGTAGAATTGGGAATTGGCGATCGCGTCGAATTGCCCGGATGGGTTGACGATCCTCGTAGTTATCTGGCTAGTTTTGATGTCGTCGCGTTACCGTCTCGCTCGGAAGGGTTTCCTCTGGTGATGGTAGAAGCCATGTTAGCGGCTCGACCTGTCATTGCAACACGGGTTGGGAGCATGCCTGAAGCAGTGATTCCCCACGAAACTGGACTGTTGGTTGATAAGAATGATAGCGTTGGGTTAGCTTTAGCGTTAAGAGAACTGCGCGATCGCCCAGATCAGCGGCTCCAGTTGGGTCAGCAGGCACGACAACTGGCCCTAACCCGGTTTACGGCTGAAACGATGGCTACACTGTACGAATTGCTCTGGTATCGTTTGCAGGAAACACCCCAGACAAACCGTCTGCGAGTCACCCGTCCCAAAGATTGAAATGCTACAGTGCTTACTCAAGTCGTTAACCGGGTGTTGCTGATTTGGAAGATGATTTTGAACGTGAAACCTCCGGTTTCACGTTCAAAATCATCCCTTTATTAAGCAATGTCGTTAACCGATGAGACAAACTGGCAGCCGATGCTTTCCCACTAAGCTCAAAATCGCAACCAGCAACTCATCCAGATCAAAAGGCTTGGGTAAAAACTTTTGAAACCCAGAGGACAAAGCCGTTAATTTTTCATCAACTAACGCTGTTATAGCGATCGCATGGACAATTCTGCCTTGCATTGCCTCTAATACTCTAATCTTTCTCAAAAGGGAATAACCATCTTCCTCAGGCATAGCAATATCGCTGACAACAACATCGGGTTGAAAATCGATGAACTTGTCAAGGGCTTGGGTCACTGAAAATGCCGATTGGGTTTCTATGTTATGAGACTGTAACACTAGCTCGATTAGATCGCAAGAATCAACATCGTCATCTACAACTAAAACTCTTAAGGCTCTAGACATAAGCTTTCCTCTAGGAGCAATCAACTCACCCTATAAAGAGCAAGCCGCTCACTACATCAACACATTATCAACACATTTCACTGCAATAAACTTTTTCTCGACTCAAGTTAGATTCTAGCGCTTTATGCACTTTTTTAAAGCTTTCACAATATTCCTTAACGCCTTTCGATTTTTTCTTAAGATGCTTTTTGCTTCATCTGCCTTTAGACAGAGAAGTAATTAAGATCCCGTTGACATCAAAGCCTAAGGATTAAGGATTAAATAAAACCCAAAACTTTTTTGTGGGAAGCGCGGCGCAGCCGCGCTTCCCACAAAAAAGTTCGGTTTTATTTAATTCACGTTCCTAACTATCGCCCTTCAAAAGGATTGACGAGTTGAGCTACGATCGCCGCCAACTCAAAGGGATTAACTAGCTTATACCATTTTGGATTTTAGATTTCCGATTTTGGATTGCAGAATGCTTGACCAGCTAACCGTTCTGGCAATTGAAATCATGCACATATCACCCAAAATGGTATTAGCTACATGCTGTTGAAAGCCAGCAGCTAACACCTCTGCTGCGTCTTCTGCTTTGGCAAAGGAGAAAACGCAGTTTTCTCAGGAGTTCGACGAGCGGTTTTTGGTTGGGGCGGGCTGCGCCCGCCCCAACCAAAAACGGTGTTGCTGATTTGATGGATGATTTTGAACGTGAAACCTGCGGTTTCACGTTCAAAATCATCCCTTTATTAAGCAACGCCCAAAAACACCATTTGAGGGCTGTGGTGCGTCGCGCCATAATCCTCAAATGGCTGTTGTCGAATTCACGTAATCAATCCTGTGTCCAGGAGGTACGTATTGTATTGCACAAAGCGCGGCACAACACGCACTTTCTTTAATAAACAATTTAATCGTTCTCAAGCTGGAGTTTGGGAACCGGGGCTTGAACTTCAGGTGATGGGCAGCGATCCGTGTTTTCTGCCAATCACAGCACAGTATTCTATCGGTTTACCATCTAAACACAAGCGATGTTGATAGCGGTGAGTGCAATAGACCTGTAAGTGGCCCCTTTGGATCATGCTGTCGTAAAACGGGTAAAAATCAGTTTTCTGACTGTTCTCTGGGTGCAATTTAGCTTGATTGATATTAAATGCAATCCAACCATTGTCTTCAATTAAATTGAACGCTTCAATAAAAGCCGCTTGCGGCAGATGACAGGTTAACGCCGAACAACACATGAGGCAATTAAACCGATGGTTTTGTAGACGTGACCTCATTTCGGGACTTAAGTGCAACAGATCCAGCACATAGTACGCTTGAAACACATGGGGAAACTCTCGTTGGGCAGCGGCACAAGCTTCTGGTAGGATATCAAGACCAACGATCGTTCCTACACCCTGCTGAAACAGACGATCGCCTGATAGCCCAATGCCGGCCCCCATATCCAGGACGCACAACTCTGTCGCAGTTGATCCAGCCTGGATTACTTGATCGATCAGTAAAGCAGACAAGGTGTGGGGAGAGCGATCGCGCAGTTGCTCAACCAGCAAATATTGGTAGAGTCCCGGAACGGTATAAATCTCAGCATAATCATGCAACTTGAGCAATCGCTCCACGCCCTCTTGCACAAGAAAAAAGTACTCTTCGCCCTGAGTCGAAACCTCCCAATTCTCTGGAAACCGAATCTGAAAATTAGCTTTGCTTGCTTGATCTAAACTCTGCATGTTGTGATTTCCTGGTTAGGTTAAGGATCAAGAGTGCAATAAAATCTGAGTTTTTGTAGCGCAGTAATAGGCTGCACCTGTTAAAAAACTCAAGTTTTACTGAACTGACATTAGAATCTTCTCATCTGCTGCTGATTTTTTGAGAAGAGATAAAAGAAGTTGCTAGAATCCCTGTTAAATCAAGACTTCTTTAGCCAGAATCCAAAATCTCAACTCCAAAATGCAAATTTGGATGCATTTTTTAAATCCAAACTGGTTTGACTCCTGTATCCCTTACAGAAGCAAGGAAACAAGCCATGCGCTGGATCATAAGTGATGTTTATTCCGTGCAACTTACCCTTGGATTCGATTTCGTGAGCGATCGCACCTCCTATCAAGTGATGTTTTAACAATCACTGAGGTGTTGGCTCAAACTGTATTCAACTGTTTTCAAGCTTGTCATCAAGAAGCTCCATCTTTGGTTCAGCTTCTGGACATGCTGCGTGCTTAAACGTAACTTATTGTTCTTAAAACATTTAGGAGTCAATAGATCATGACAACCAATATCATTGTTCTCACTCAAGGCATTTCACTGATTGGAACCTCTAACAATGATACGTTGAATGGAGGCTCAGATAATGACACGCTTGAAGGATTGAACGGACAGGATTTACTGAAAGGATTTGCTGGAGACGATCTGTTGAAGGGCGGTGATGGAGATGACACGCTCTGGGGTGGCGATGGCAATGACTTTTTGGATGGTGGTCGAGGTCAAGATCGCCTCTATGGTGAAGCAGGAAATGACACGTTATTGGGAGGAGATGGAGACGACAAATTGTTTGGTGGCGATGGTGCGGATAGCCTGATTGGTGGACAAGGACAAGATCAACTGACGGGCGGCGCAGGCGTGGATACCCTGACGGGCGGTTCAGGAGATGATTTGTTTATCTATGGCGGCAATCCCTTTGCCAATGGAGTAGATACAATTACTGATTTTGAAGTGGGACGCGATCGCTTTGGTCTAGACGCTAGCGATTTAGGCATCAACAACATTATCTTCCAAAAGGGTGCAGCGGATAAGATCAAAAATGGTAATGTGATTGTATTGCAAGGGCAACAGTTTGCTAATGCAGGAGCAGCAGCTCAGGCGATCGCTGCCAACGATGCCATTACCGCTGATGAAGGTGTGTTTGTTTACTTCAATTTCAACCTGGGAATTAGCCGTCTGGTCTTTTCTGAAAATCTGGGAGATGGCGGTCGCATTAGTGTACAAGCTAATCTGGTCAATCAGTCTGGCAGTTTTGGTCAAGCCAATTTAGCCAACTTCTCCGGCAGCAGCTTTACCCTGGTTTAATACTCATCACTCTCGTTCCCAAACTGGAGCTTGGGAACGCAGCCCCGAATCTCCAGCTTCCCTGATGCAGGGTTTGATGGGCATTGCCCACCAAACTCTGCATCTCGTGTTAACTGTGGATCGAAGAGGTTTGCCCACGGATGAATTGTTCACCGTCTGTTCTCTACTCTCTCTACTCTCTATGCTCTCTATGCTCTCTATGCCTCTATGGTTCATCATTCCCAGTCAACTCCTCTAAGCGGAGATGCACCTTTTCGAGTTAATCGGCAGGACTGATAGCAACCGCTATAACGGTTAGGACAGGGCATTTAGAACAGGGCATTTTGGTGAAGATGCTTAGCACCCCCACCAAAATGTCCCAACTGGTCTGGCGACAGCTATAGAATACGTGAGTTCGACGAGCGGTTTTTCGTTGGGGCGGGCTGCGCCCGCCCCAACGAAAAACCACCATTTGAGGATTGTGGCGCGACGCGCCACAATCCTCAAATGGCGACTATCAAACTCACGTATAGAATAGGAATATGTTTCATAGGGAACTCATGGTTGCAACTCCAGAAATTAAGCTGACAATTCCACCCTTAGAAAATGGCGATCGCCTCTCTCGTCGCGAGTTTGAGCGTCGCTATCAGGCTATGCCGCGTTTGAAGAAAGCTGAACTGGTTGAGGGAGTGGTCTATATGGCATCACCACTGAGAATTAGAAGTCATGGAGAACCACATGGTCGGTTAATAACCTGGTTAGGAACCTATCAGGCGGTTACTTCCAATACTGTGCTGGGTATTGAGCCAACTGTGCGGCTTGATCCAGACAATGAACCTCAACCAGATGCCGTCCTGTTTATTCCAGGCAAGCAAGCCACCATTAACGAAAACGATTACATTGAAGGGGCACCGGAACTGATTGTCGAGATAGCAGCCAGTAGCGTGGCGATCGATTTGCATGACAAAAAACGCGCCTATCGACGCAACGGAGTTCGCGAATATATCGTCTGGCGCACACTGGATCGGCAGATTGATTGGTTTGTGCTCAAAGCAGATGAGTATATCTGTCAGTTGCCGGATGAGCAGGGCATCATTCGCAGCGAAATTTTTCCAGGATTGTGGTTAGCAGTTTCGGCCCTGTTGTCAGCAGAAATGACAACTGTTTTATCGGTATTGCAGCAAGGATTGCAGTCACCAGAGCATAAAACCTTTGGGCAACAGTTGGCTCAATTGCAGCAAAGAAATGCTTATAATACTGGAGAACACAGCACCCTTCTTTAGGTTGGCTCATGGCACGGATCTCTGCCGATGCACCAGATACTGAATTGATCCAAAATCTGCGGGCTGGACAGCATGAAGCTCTGGGTGTGCTGTATGAACGTTACAGCAATTTGGTTTACACCGTAGCGCTGAAAGTATTGAATCAGCCGAGCGAAGCAGAGGATTTAACTCAGGAGGTCTTTCTTAACTTTTGGAAACAGGAGAAATTTGATCCTTATCGGGCGGCCCTCAGTACCTATTTATGTATGATGGTGCGATCGCGGGCCCTGAATAAACTCGCCAGTCTCAGTAGTCGTCAACGTTCCCTCGATCGCTTGCAGCAGATTGCACCTGCGACTTCGATCACACCGACTCCTCTGGAACAAGCATCCCTAGCAGAACAAGAACAGGTTTTGCAACAAGCCTTGGCTCAACTTTCAGAAAAACAACGTCAAGTTTTAGAGATGAATTATTACCAGGGGATGAGCCATACTGAAATTGCTCAACGCTTAAACCTGCCCTTGGGAACAGTGAAAACCAATGCGCGACAGGGCTTGCTGAAATTACGGAAACAGTTGGGGGATGCGGTGGGATGAAGGAAGGTCAAATGCTACAGTCTCTTTCAGATGCAGATCAGGAATTAATTGCAGGTTATGTGTTAGGTGACCTAGATGAGGAGGAGTTGCGACAGTTTGAGCACTTGTCGCAGCACAATCCGCAAGTACAGCAAGAAGTGCGATCGCTGCAACTCAGCCTGCAATTGATGCCCCATGCGCTGCCCAAGGTGCCTGCTCCTGCTGCGCTGCAACAAAAAATTCTAGACGCTCAGACTTCACCCGCTCCTATCGCACCCATCGCAATCCGTCGCTCCTTTCCCTGGAGCCGCGTACTGGCTGGCATCGCTATTCTGACTGCCCTGCTGCTCAGTGCAGATAATTTTCGATTGCGGCGGCAACTGAGTTTAGCCCAGCGTCCAGATTCAGAGGTCGATCGCGTTGCTGTCCTTCTCCAACAACCCAATAGCCGTCTGGTGGCTTTAGAAGGACAAGGACTGGATGCGGCGGGAACGTTATTGTTTACTCCGGGGCAATGGCAAGAAGTGATTGTCTCTTTAGGAAATTTGCCACCCCTCCCTGCTGATCAGGTGTATCGCATGTGGTTAACGTTGGCCAATGGGCAAACGCTGTTTTGTGGAGAATTTAATACAGACCCAGAAGGCTCAGTTTTTGTTCGATTAACCCCACCTGTTACACCTCCTAAAGGAGTCAAAGCAACTGGAATTTTCGTTACCGTAGATGCAGAGACAACCCCTCCGCAACCGACAGGTGAGCGAGTCATGTCTGGGCAAATTTAGGCATTGCTCAACAGAAAATTGGCAACGCCCAAATTCAACCTTGAAAAGAAAATTTCTGCGCCAATTCCCACGGACCACCCCGATGATACCAGAGCAACAGCCCCTCACCATACCCGCTTAAGGGTTGCCACTCAAGCATCAATTGTTCGTATAACTGTCGAGCTACGTCAGGATCTACTTTATTTTGAATTGTGATATGCGAAGGTCGCGCGATCTAGTTTCAGCGTCACAATGTGCGGTGAAGAAATAGGTTCCATGCCGTGTTCTAAGTTCTACAACAGTCCTGCTGTGTCATGGGCGATCGCAGAGGACTCCTGTCAAGCAGGAGTCCTTCAATCAATCTATGCTATCGCATAGCACCAACCCTGATGCCGCTTGTATTTAACGACGCAACCTGTAATTGACTGTGCGTGAACCATTGGGAGAGGTAATTGTGGTTGTTCCGCTGCTACTGGTTGAGTTGTAGGTTGTTCCATTAATCGTAGTTGTATTTTGCCCGCTGTAACCAGAAATTTGGTTGTAGCTAGCATCACCACTAGTTGTCATAGTTGCACTCTGCCCATTGGGAGAGGTGATATTAGCATTACCATCGTAGGTCGCTTCTCCATCTCCCGTTGTTTGAAAGCGAATTTCTCCATTGCTACTGCTGCCGCTTACTCCGGTAAATGCCCCTTGCCCGTAACCAGAATAACCGCCTTGACGGTTAGGTAGAATCACAGCGTTGCCATTGGCAGTGCTGCCACGGGGTCCAACTAATTCTCCCGCTAAAGCAAATGAACTACTGAGAACGATCGCACCACTCATCACAACAAGAGACAAGAACACTTTCATGGGTTTCTCCTAGAAAAGTTGAATTATGAGGATTAGACAAGGTGTGTGGAGAATATAGCAATCCTATTTGAGTCGAGAACAGGCAAGGGGCTTCAGCCCCTTGTTCAATCGGGTTGACCTTTCACAGATGAATTATGACTGCTATAGATTAACCCTTACTGATTCTCCAACATCAGTTGTGTTCTCAAGTTGTGGCGCAACTGTTGTCGCTGTTCTGGATTCATGTTGTCTCCAAATTGCGTTCTCAAGTTTTGCCGTAACTGCTGCCGTTGTTCTGGAGTGAGAATTTCAGAGAATTGAGAGCGAGATGCTTGGAACACCTGACGCACTTGTGTTCTTTGCTCTGAAGAGAGATCCATCGCTGCGATCGCTGCCCGTAGTCCCTGTCCCTGTTCCAAGGCGGCTCTAAACTGTTGTTGTTGTTCTGGAGTCGTGATTGCCTCAAGCTGCGATCGCACCTGCTGTCGCGCTGCTGCCAGTTGGTCTTCTTGCTCTTGAGACAATTCAATTCCCGAAAGCATAGGCATTTCCAGGGGATCAGCATGAACTGGCAGAATCGCCACAACCGAAGCAACAAGAACTAGACTGCCAGTCAGAAGAGAAATCAATTGGCGTTTCATAAGTTGGAACTTCCTGATTGATGAGTTGGATGCTCCAATTCTAGAAAAGGGCGATCGACCTGCACCTGAGGCACTTGTCCTGATTCAATTTGGGACAAAAGTCCCAAAAACCACCAATCCCTAGTTTTGAACGTGAAACCTTTGGTTTCACGTTCAAAATCATCTTCCAAATCAGCAATGCCCAAATTCCTGAAGTGGATGCAGCTTGTTAGTTGCATAATGACTTAGCAACCAAAACGATGAGTGATGCCTTGCATCTATTGAAATTGATTGAATCTTATTTATAAATTACCATTATTTATAAGGAACTTACATTAAATAACTTATGTCCTTTGATTTCTGATACTTACCCTAGAAATTGTTTATCTTAAATCTTGCACTGCTGGCAGGAGCGCTTCGCGCTCCTGCCAGCAGTGCGGGTTTCAGCGACGCGGTGCGCCGCTGAAACCCGCTTAATGAGAAAGCTGCAAGATCTGAGTTATAGAACAATCGTATAGAACCCGTTCGTTTTCTGTTGAGCGCGGACTTATTTTATCTCCATGCCTAATGTGATTACGCCCCAAACGCATCCTTTACGATTTCTGCTTTATTTGGAGTGGGTGCTGATTGGGTTGATTATCGCGAGTGAACTTCCCCTGATCCGCCTGCGATTGCCCCACGACCCCAAGCTTAATCTATTTGGCTTAGTCCTATTTCTGCTAATTGGACTGAGATTGCCTCGGCGATCGCCCGTTAAAGAAACTTACATCCTGCTGGCTAGCGGATTGACCTTACTCCTCTCCTGGGTAGGAGGTCTGCGACTGTTTCAACTGCTTTACGTGGTGATGGTGACTCGCAATTGCCTGATGTTTGCAGGCTGGCAGCGATCGTTCATTACGGCTGTTGCCTGGGTGCTGTGTACATTAACTCAATGGCAACGCTTACAGTATTTTGCCCTGTTTCGTCGAGTCCCTTTCGCCGAACGAGTGGGAATATTATGGTTGAGTTTTGCCCTACTCATGGGGTTGGTGTTTCTCTTCCTGCAATTGCTGGTAACAGCGGTGTTACAGGAGCGCCGCAGTCGAGAGCAACTGGCTGTGACCAACGCCCAACTGCGCGACTACGCTTTGAGAATTGAAGAAATGGCAACATTACAGGAACGCAATCGCATTGCTCGTGACATTCACGATTCATTGGGTCACTCGCTCACCGTGTTTAATTTGCATCTGGCCGCTGCTTTACAGTTATTGGACTCTGACCCGGACGAAGCCAAACAATTGCTCATAGAAGCCAAACAACTCGGCTCGATCGCCCTGCGCGATGTGCGCCAATCCGTAGCCACCTTACGCACTGATCCCTTGCAAGGACAGTCATTGGAGAAGGCGATCGCCACTCTCATTGACGACTTCCAGCGGTCCACGGGAGTAACTCCCAATTTTCGCTATCGCGTCAACTTGCCGCTTCCCGATCAATTGGAGACGGCAGTTTACCGAATTGTGCAGGAAGCCCTGACCAATATCTGTAAGTACGCCACTGCCACTCAGGTTGATCTGTGGATTCAAACCGATTTGTCGATTCCAACAAATCCCACGTTGCATCTCAGAATTCGAGATAATGGTAAGGGATTTGATGCAACTCGAACTACCTTTGGTTTCGGTCTTCAGGGAATGCAAGAACGCACCCTGGCGCTGTCGGGTCAGTTTAATTTAGTCACAGCCCCAGAAAAAGGGTGTCAGATTCAAATTATTTTTCCGATGCGTCTTTGCGATGAATCCCTTCAGCGATGACTACCCACTCAGCCAAAGCACCTGATGATTCGTTTACTGCTCGTCGATGACCAACCCTTACTGCGCCGTGGTATGAGAGCCCTACTCAAGTCCGACCCTGACTTGCAGGTGATAGGCGAAGCTAACAACGGAAAGGAAGCCCTGCTGTTTTTAGAACACTGTGCAGAGGTAGCCGATGGTTACCCTGATGTGATTCTGCTGGATGTGCGAATGCCCGTTATGGATGGGGTGGCTACCACTCGTGCCATTTGTCAGCGATCGCCTGTCCCCAAAGTGCTAATTCTCACCACGTTTGACGATCAGGACTATGTGGTTCAAGCCCTGCGCTATGGAGCCTCTGGTTATTTGCTGAAAGACACGCCGTTTGAAGAATTGACTCAAGCCATTCGCCTCGTCCATAAGGGCTACACCCAACTCAGCCCAGGATTATCCAGCAAACTCATGGCGGGAGTGCTGCCCTCCTGCCCTCCTCCCCCCTTACCCGACCTAACTCCCAGAGAGCTAGAAATTCTCTCCTGGATTGCTAAAGGAGCCAGCAATCGAGAAATTGCTCAGGCTCTCTACATCTCAGAAAAAACCGTCCGCAATCACGTCACGAATATCCTGAATCGTTTGGGACTGCGCGATCGCACCCAGGTTGCCATCTATATTCACTCCAATGGACTGGGCGATCGGCTTCAGCCTTAAGGGTGAGATCTCTCATGCTGGGTGCATCCAATCCTTTGGTCAGCCCAAAAGTTGCAATGAATTATCAAGATACAGAGATCAGACGCTCGTCGAACTCGCGTTGAGAAAATAAAATTGCGGTTGTCGAATTTCCATCAACCTGGCTGCGATTCTTGCTCTCATGACCTTTTCATTACCCTTTAAAGTCGGGTGTTCTGTGGTTCATCGCTGCTTCAGTTCTCCCAATTACTGAATCCGCCGTGCGATCGCCAAACATCTCCTGGAATTTGGCTCTGCGGGTTCTAGGAGAGTCTGGAGTAATGTATCCCCACAGGCTTTCCCAATAGAAAAAAGACACGCCGCTGAGTCCTATCTGGCGGACAGTTTCCACCTGTTGTTGGATTTGGTCTATGCTAACTGGATGGCGCAGGGAACCTGTATAGATGCCAATCCCCACAGGAACGGTTTGACGCGCGATTTGTATGGCCCAGGTCTGGATCTCTGAGCGGAAAGATTCTAGTTCGTCGCGATAGACCTGCACCACGAGTTGGTCAATCCATCCTTGTTCAACCCAGGTTAACCAATCTTGCAAATAGAAGCGGTAAGCAAAGTCACGAGAATTTGGAGACAGCGAAATTAAGCAATCGGGCCGAATCGATTTGACCGCTTGATGAAGTCGCTGCATTAGGCTGCTTAGTTTTGTGGCTCTCCACTGCATCCATGCGGCATCAGTGATGTCTGTGGGCGGGCGATCGCCTCCATGCTCCTGTTGATAGAGTTGAACAGTGAAAGCATCATAGCCCAGTTCAATGGGTAGCCCAAAATGGTCATCCAGTTGAATGCCATCGACTGGATAGGTTTTGATGACTTCTATTACCAGATCGAGCATGAATTGTTGAACGTCTGGATGCAGTGGATTGAGCCACACTTGCTGCGTGTTGACTGCTTTGTTCTCAAGGGTGGAGCGATCGCGCAGAGATGAAGCGCTTTTTTGAGGATGTGTCACCCAATCAGGATGGCGACGCACCAATTCGGATCGAGCCGGAGCCATGAAACCGTATTCAAACCACGGGATAACTTTAAGGTTAAGCCGATGCCCTTGTTTTACTATTACGGCTAGGGGATCTTGCCCTAATCGCAACTTTTGCAAAAAGGGATCTTGGTTTGCTCCGGTTACTGGTTGAGCGATCGCACTGGGGTAAAAAGTGTAGCCCCGGTTCCAGACGACAGGGTAGACTGTGTTGAATTGAAGCTGCGCTAGCTGTTTCAAGGCCCGTTGCAGTCCCCAAGGGACATAAAACACAGCACTGCTAATGTTAGTCAACCAAACACCCCGAATTTCCTGAGTCGTTGTAGTTTCCGATTGAGCAAGCATAGGTAGGGGCCAGAGGATGAAGAGGGCGATCGCCAGACCCAAACTCAACCATCCCAGCCTGAATTTTCCTAAAGTGAACCACTTTAACCTGTTGAACTTCAACCCATTTAACTTCAGCGATCGCATCATGCCACTTACTTCTGATCACAGTTCCCCTATCTTGGCATTGATACCAATTTGATTCGTAAACCCGACAGATACGATCTCTCCTGACCTCTCCTGAGCAAGGGGAGGAGTCAAAAGCGGTGGAGTTATCTGTAGCGATCGCAATTTAAATCGGGATTAGCTCTCCGATTTTTTGCTGAACTGAGAGATAATTGCTTTATCCTTCAAAGCAGGCGAGGGATCTAAGGGAGTAGCACGGTCTATAAATTTGATGTCAGAGCTAACCCGTGAATAAGGGTTAAACTAGGATAATTGACCTGTCATTTCACATTGCCTTATGTTAGAAGCGTTAGAGATTAAGCGAGAAGTCGAATTGTTGTCTGACCGCCTGGGTAAAACCCAGGACTATCTTTGACATCCCTGCTCTGACCGCCAAAATTGAAGATTTAGAGCAGATTGCTGCCCAACCCCAATTCTGGGAGGATCAAATTGCGGCTCAGCAGACGATGCAAGAACTAAATGACTTGAAATCTCATGTGCAACAGCTTGATCAGTGGCAGTCCAACTTAGGAGATACGCAGGCTATCCTGGAACTGTTGGAACTTGAAAATGATGAGTCTCTGTTGCAGGAAGCGCAATCCAATGTCATGCACTTAAACCGGGAGTTAGACCAATGGGAATTGCAGCAAATGCTCTCTGGCATGTATGACTCCTATGGAGCCGTGTTGACGATTAATGCTGGAGCAGGCGGCACCGATGCTCAAGATTGGGCAGAAATGTTGCTGCGAATGTACACGCGCTGGGCTGAGAAACAAGGTTACAAAGTTCACATGGCAGAACTGTCAGAAGGGGACGAAGCAGGGATTAAATCAGCCACCTTAGAGATTGATGGGCGTTATGCTTACGGTTATCTCAAGATGGAAAAAGGTACTCATCGTCTTGTACGGATTTCTCCCTTTAATGCCAACGGCAAACGACAAACCAGCTTTGCTGGAGTTGAAGTCATGCCCATTCTGGATCATTCCGTGCAATTGGAGATTCCAGAAAAGGATTTGGAAATTACTACATCGCGATCGGGTGGCAAAGGTGGACAAAACGTCAACAAGGTCGAAACCGCCGTGCGGATTCTACATATCCCCACAGGAATTGCAGTGCGATGCACTCAAGAGCGATCGCAGCTCCAAAACAAAGAGAAAGCAATGGGCATCCTCAAAGCAAAGCTCTTGATTATTGCTCAAGAACAACGTGCCAAAGAGATTGCTGACATTCGTGGAGATATGGTGGAAGCAGCATGGGGGAATCAAATCCGTAACTATGTGTTTCACCCCTATCAATTAGTCAAAGATCTAAGAACAGGAACCGAAACGACTGCTATTACAGATGTCATGAATGGTGAAATCGACCAGTTTATTGAAGACTGTCTGCGTCAAGAGAATCAATTGGTCGAGAGTAGTGTTGCGGTATAATGTCTGGAGTGTACATGAGCGATCTCAAGCAAACAGTAGTGATAGATATTCCTGTCGTTTGGCTAGCTCAATTGAAATCCTTGGCAATGAGCAGAGGAGTGACGACATCAGACCTGATGATAGAAGCTCTACGGCAGTTTCTGCAAACAGATGGCAGGGAGATCGCCCTGGCTTCAGGGCAAGCGATCGCCTCAACCAATCCTACCTGGGATGACGTTGAAGATGAGCCAGATGAGATTCTGTGGAGTTTTTTGGATGATCCCAACGAGGGTTGAATGAGCAATGCGTTTACTTACCGGGTGCTATCGGGATTAGACGAAGGCAAAGAACTGGGCGTGATTCTGGCTCAATGCTTCAATTCTTCCCTGACTGATGAAACAACTTACCTCGATCGCTTCGGCATTCCCAACTTTCGCGTTTTGTATCACAGATCTATGTTAGTAGGTGGACTGGTACAGATTCCGATGGGGCAATGGTTCGGCGGACAAGTGGTGCCCATGACAGGGATCGCCTCGGTCGGAATTGCGCCAGAACATCGGGGCACGGGAGCCGCCCTGTTTTTGCTGCAACAAACGGTGAAGGAACTTTACAGCCAAGGGGTTCCTCTCTCGGTGCTCTATCCAGCAACTCAACGGTTATATCGTCAGATAGGCTATGAGCAGGGGGGCAGTCGGTGTTTTTGGGAGCTGCAGCTTGATCAAATTCATATCAAAGAGCGATCGCTCCCCATGCAGTCTGTTCCGCTCATTACAGAAACATTTCAACCCCTTTATCAACAGCAAGCGAAACGGAATGATGGTAACTTGCAACGTAATTTGGGACTGTGGCAAGAAATTCTCCAAGTTCGTCATCAAGAACCGTTATATGCCTATGTAATGGGTGATGCGGCGCAACCTGAAGGATACGTTATTTTCAATCAAACCAAAATTGACGGATACGCCACTCTGGTATTACGCGATTGGGTCACTCTGACTCCTACCGCTGCACGAATGTTGCTGACTTTTATGGCTGATCATCGCTCACAAATTGACAAGATGAGATGGCGCAGTTCCCTCACTGATCCATTCACTTTATTACTCCCTGAGCAATCCGCCAGCCTTCACAACATCACGCGCTGGATGTTACGTATCATCAACGTTGAGCAGGCATTGCAAGCACGAGGATATACCAAGGACATCACCGCAGAATTGCACTTGCAAGTGACCGACGAACTGCTACCAGAAAACAGCGATCGCTGGATTCTTGAAGTCGTCAATGGACAAGGCAAAGTGCGTCGAGGGGGTAAAGCAGACTTAAAACTCTCGATTCTAGCTCTGGCTACTCTCTACACTGGATTATTTTCACCTCAACAGTTATACCTTTTGGGTCAATTGGAAGCAACTGAAGCAGCGATGGCGATCGCTTCCCTATTATTTGGTGGATTGTCACCCTGGATGCCAGATTTCTTCTAAGGATTAAATAAAACCGAACTTTTTGATGGGAGGCGCAGCTTCGCTGCGCCTCCCATCAAAAAGTTTTGGGTTTTTATTTAACTCACGTTCCTAAACACCCTGAAATTGCCTCTGTGTCCCCTGTGCCTCTGTAGTTTTTCTGTAAGATAACTAGTGGTCTGTCAAGACATTTTTAAGGGATCACAGACCCCTCAAAAATGTCTTTAATTTAATTTTGATGTGTGGGATACCCCGCACATCAAAATTGACAAAGCACTAAAGATACTTTTTCAGGAGCAGACTCAATTTTTCTTTAGTCGCTTCTGGTGCTTTGTCTAAAGGCGTAATAATTGCATGTTTCAAAGCGCTATGCGCCTCTGAAGCAGGGGGATGCTCACCCAGACGGCGAACGGCTGCCTGAATCACCCGTTGAGCATTCACGGCATTCTTCATTAAGTTACCAATTACCATCTCCACCGTGACGCTGTCGTGTTCGGGATGCCAGCAGTCGTAATCGGTCACTAAGGCTAGCGTAGCGTAGGCAATTTCGGCTTCCCTGGCCAGTTTTGCCTCTGGTAGATTGGTCATGCCAATCACTGTGGCTCCCCAACTACGATATAGATGAGATTCGGCTTTGGTAGAGAAAGCCGGGCCCTCCATGCAAACATAGGTGCCACCTGGATGTAAAGTCACCTCGGGTAAATCGAGGCTGGCGATCGCCTCCGTCAATACTGCGGCAAGGTTGGCACAAATGGGATCGCCAAATGCGATGTGAGCAATCAACCCTTCACCAAAGAAGGTAGAAATCCGATTTTTGGTGCGATCGATGAATTGATCTGGCACTACCATGTCGAGCGGTTTGACTTCTTCTTTAAGAGAACCCACTGCCGAAGCTGAGATCAAATATTCCACTCCCAATTGCTTCATAGCATGGATATTTGCCCGGAACGGTAATTCAGAAGGCATTAGCGTATGGTTGCGTCCATGTCTAGCCAGGAAGGCTACTGGAATCTCTTCTAACGTGCCCAGAATCAGGGCATCAGAGGGCTGCCCAAAGGGAGTATCAAGCTGAATCTCCTTGACCTGCTTCAAGGCCTCCATTTTGTACAGTCCACTACCACCAATGATGCCAATCTTTGCTTCAGCCATGATGTCTCGCTACGCTTTGCGGCTTGAGTGCTATGACATTCTACAGCAATCCTGGAGAAACTTAAACTTCAGGCTAATTCAACCTGAGTTCAACGAAAAACTGCCGTTTGAGGTCTACAGCACGACGCACTATAGACCTCAAACGGCGATTATCGAACTCTTAAGAAGATGGAGTTTTCTGGAGTGTGGCGGGTGCAACGCACCCACCACAGTCTATTGGAAACTCAAGTTAATTCAAAAATTTCTGGAGGTATTGAATAAACTGGGGGGCTTGCAGCACACCCTTAATACGACTGACTAATTCGCGATCGACGAAAAACAGTGTTGTGGGCAATGCCTGAATCATGTGTTCAGAAGCCAGTTCTGGATATTTCTCAGCATTGATCTTGACAACCTGAATGCGATCGCCCATCTCCGCTTTTACCTGATCTAGAATGGGGGATAGCATCTGGCAATAGGGGCAAGACGGTGTGTAAAAATTGACAAGCACCGGGCTGTCGCCATGAGCAATCAATTCCTGGAAATTAGAAAATTGTTTTTTGGTGGTCATCGCTATTCCCTCTGGTGTAATTCCCTTTTCAAATCGTTGCTTTCATTTCTCCCAATAGTCGAGTGTTACCCTGTTCCTGCGCGAAACGAATCGCTTGCTGAAAATCTGCATTCGCTAATTCACTACTGCCCAATTTACGGTGAGCTAATCCCCGATTGTAGTAAGCTGCCGCGTAACCAGTTGCTAAACTTAATGCTTGATTGTAGTCCTCAATTGCTTTCTGGTATTCCTCTAAAGCATAGTAGGCAATGCCACGGTTGTTGTAAGCTTCAGCCTGATTGGGCGCAATCGATAAAGATTGGTTATAATCCTCAATCGCTTCCTGATGTTGATTTACCCGATAGAGAACATTGCCGCGATTATTATAGGCTTCTGCAAACTTTGGATTAATTTCAACCGATTGGTCGTAATCGTCAATCGCTTGCTGGTAGGTTTTAAGAATGAAATAACAACTGCCTCGATTGTTATATGCTTCAGCATAATTGGGATTGAGGGCGATGGCTTGATCATAATCTGCGATCGCCTCTTCATACTTTTGCAAGGCATAGTAGGCATTGCCGCGATTGTAATAAGCTTTATTGTATTCAGCGTTTAACGAAATTGCTTTAGTATACTTCTCCAGGGCATTGTCATACTGATTGAGAACGTAATAAACATTACCAAGATTATTATATGCTTCAGCATAGGTGGGGTTCAACTCGATCGCCGCTGCATACTCCTGAATAGCTTTGGCATAATCTTGCAAAGCAAAGGACTGGTTGCCTTGATCATAGTAGTCCTGTGGTGTCTGGGGATTATTATCTAAGTTCTGGCTTATCATAGCTACGTTTGATTTGTTTGTGTCAGTTGCTTTCAGGCTCATTGGTTGTTCAAGAGTCCTAACAAGCTGCTCCTCTTGCGCGACTTCTGATGGGTCTAATGTTGCAATCGGTTGCGTTGCTAGCTCTGTAAGCACAACCGACTCAATCTGTGTTTGTTCAGTCGGTGTAAGTGGTGCTTGCTGCTCTTCTTTGGCAGATTCTATTTCTGTAGGTAGAAGCAGTTCATTTACTGTTGACTTTGGCGAATGTAGATCACTGGAATCACCTGACGGATCTGATTCTAAAACTGACTCTGTCCGGACTCCCTTTCCTATTGCAACCACCGCCACTATCACTAATACCGCAATGGCTAGCAACACAGCCGTAACGAAGCTGGATTCAAACAAGAAATTTGTTTGATTGGGCAGCGTTACCAGTTGAATGATGAACTGGATCATTAGAATTTTTCACCTTTCGTACTTGCTATATAGAAGGGTTATATCAAAGGCTGGATTTGCAAAACCGAAGACGGAGCAAGGGATTTAATCTTGTCGAACAAGGGGTTTAACCCCCTTGTTCAACGGGGATATCACAGAGAATTGAGCTTATGGTTGATCTGGATTAACCTGAACGCTGTTGATAGGACAAGTCGGACTGACATCCACCTCTTCAACCTTTCTGACCTTCCGGATCAAAACCACCTCTTCTTCACGGCGAATAATGGTGCGAATCGGGGTAACACAAACAATCTTTTCACCCTTCCAAAAGTCTGTGATGAAAATTGTGTCTTGGGCTTTTCCCACGATGTAGTTGCCAGCAGGTGACTCAACTAGCTTGAGAACTACGGTTCCGCGACCCTCTTTCAGGCGATCGGACTTAGGCAGCACGCTAACCATCGCAGACTGTTGCCCTTCAGGAATTGACACTTCGTTAGTTGGTTCCAGAGTAAAATCTTCACCGACCCGTGCCAACGCAGCAGAACCATCGCTGACCATCTCATATCTCACGCGCAATCCCCCTGCTGGAGCAGGCTGCTCTAGTCTAATTTGAAAAACCCCAGCTTCACCTGGCACCGGATAGGAAGGTTCGATCGCATTCTTGACAGCATAAATACCAACTGTTTGCTTGATTGCTGGTTCAACAATGGGTTCGACTGGCTCTACAAGTGTCTCTGGTTTCACTGCCTCTGGTTTCACTGCCTCTGGTTTCACTGCCTCTGGCTTGACTGCCTCTGGTTTCGTTGCCTCTGCTACCACATTAAGGGGACGAAGACGCAGTGAAGTTTCAATGGAAAAGTTAGAATCGAACGTGTGGCGATCGGCAAAGAATAAATTGAGTTGATATTGCTGCCCCTTGTGCAACACCAATTCAACATCTCCTTCATTATGTTCAATACCCAGATCTTCCCTTAACTTCAGCACCAACTTGGTTGATTTATCGACAGCTCGATTTCTCCAATTAGCTAATCGCAAGTCAAGGCTCTGTCTTGCTGAGCGATGCAACCCACCCAAATCAATCACCAATTTCCCATCAATAAAAATCCACAGATCATCGTCCCCTTCAAAGGTAAAATACTCATCCCCTTCATAGGTAAACGTGAAAGCGGTTTCCAGGGTGAAATGGTAGTTGTGCAACTTGGACTTGAGTTGATCCTGACCATCTCTCTGCTCAAAGTTGTAGTCTCTAAACCGTTTGATTAAATCGTCCCTGGTTAAGGGCATCTCATAGGGTTGCATCCGCACACCTACATTCTTAGACACAACCATCTCACCGATCGCTGTTAGATTGCCATTTGCATCGAACATCTCATCGTAGAGGTTGCCAAACGTCTCTGGGTTGTCGTCCAATGGAAAAAAAGCATTGCTTTTAAAGGCGTATACTCCGTTTCCCTGATGGTGCAACTTAAGAGGGAATGAAAACGTTCTATTGATGCCAGGTATATCTCTATACCATTGGGTAAAAGCATCTAACCCAGAAGTTGTTTTAGTAGAGGGATTGCCATTGTATACAGGCTTACTATCAGCCCCTAGTAAAGTCTTGACGATGCCCTTCTCAGGGCCGAAGTTCAAACCATTTGTGCCACCCGTGAAGCGATCGGTTTCAAAATCAGGGTGATCTGCTCGAAAATCTCGAACGACTGTGCCGAGAACAATTTCATCTGGGTAGTTACTCATCACTCTATATCCTTATTCTTTAAATGAACGAAGTAGCCCGTGAGTATGCAACGCTAAAGGATTAAATCATAATACGCGACACTGGACGCTCTCCGATTTTCCAGCACCCCCGCCCCTAGTGCAAACATCTAGCTGCATCAAAATGCAGCGCAACTTCAGCTAGTCACGCTACTCCCTGCAAAACTGCACTAAGACGATCAGCAAACCCGTATGGCTAATATCTCAGCCTAATCTCTACATAGAAATAATGAAGAAGCGCGATCGCCACAAATGTCAGCAGACGAATGGACTACGTATCGAAACCCTCAAATCACTGACATAACATCAACATCCCAGTTGCCCCTCTTGAACACTCAGGTAGTTCAGTTGAACACCAACTGAACTACCAATCAGCTACGTTACCCTAAAGATTAGTAGGAGCTTGTAGCAGTTCTCTCCTGATAGGTCACTTGTCCATCTTGCTGAACCTGAGCCACTTGAGTGGTATTGATGGGGCAAGCTGGACTTGCATCAACTTCCTCAACCTTGCGAACTCGACGAATCAGAACAATCTCCTCTTCACGACGAACGATCGTGCGAATTGGGGTAACGCACACGATGTCGGTAGCAGGATTACGTCCAAAGTTGTCAAAGCTCAGCGCTTCCAAGCTGGTAGGAATCATTTGATTACTCATGATTAACTCCTGGAGATTTACTAGGAATTTTGGGGACACTTCCACTTATATCAAATCTCGTGATTTTCCATGATGATTTAAACTACAAACCGTGCAAATTTTATAAACAGAGGTTTCTAAGGAATTTATATGAAATCTACGAATGTATCTGGGACGTACTCCTTTGCGCTACTTTTAGAAGACAAAGCGTTGAGCATTACCGAAATCAGCATTGCTTGTAATATGCTCAGTGTACTCATTTCAACTTGATCGAGCGTTATCAAAACATTGGGGTATATTTGATAACCGCCCCAGGGCAGTGAAAGCGTGTTGGGCAAGTGTAGCCACGACCTCTATATCATGTCGTTATAGACGTACATAAAAATTTATATACCAATCCTGGATGATTTTGGATAAGAAGACGCAGTCCCTCTGCCAAAATCCATCCCTAAAATTAGCAGCTTCAAACTTTTTGGTTGCTGAAATTGCAGAACTTAACTGCATTAAATGGGACAAAACAAGAGAGAATAGATTTGATCTACTTTACATTTTGCAATTGATGTCAAGCTGTTACTTCGGTATTGATGGGAATGCAATTCAAGGTGCAAATGCAATCCAAAAGCGCCCTTATGAGTAGTACTACATACATACAAAAAATGCATCAAATGCATTTCTAAAGAGATGCCGATTTAATTGCTTTAATCATCAGCCTATCCAAGGAGCCATCTGTGTATTTTTACTACGAACCGCCCTACTTTCTGTTACTTGCTGGTTTTTTAGCAGCAATCACTTCTGGACTGGCGTTTGATGCCACGTTAAAGCAAGGTGTCAAAGAATGGTCGCGCCATCAATCGACTCGGACATTGGCTAGCTTGCAAGGACTGCAATTGCTAATTCCATTTTTAGGGATTTGCTTTGGTGTCTGTTGCTTCTTAGCATCGGGTGTGCAGATTTTTGGATTTTCAGCCAAGTTTGCTTACGCGATCGCCGTTCCCATGACAATCGCAACCGGATGGCTGGTCTGGTTTCAGTTAGGCAGAATCTTCATGCAACTGGAGCGGGGTGGATCAAAAGCGATCGATTTAGATTCTTTCGGTTAATCCAAATTGCATCCCTGTGAAGGGGCATCAAGAAACTGCACAGACATAGAGGGCACAGAGGGAAAGAGGCGCGGCATAGCAATAGAGGATCTAATAAGACTCAAAATCTTTGTTTGGAGGCGCTGCTTGGTCGTGCTTCCACACAGAAAAGCTCGGTTTTATTTAATTCACGTTCCTGCTGCCATCGCTCCATGCATCGCCTGAATGCACGATTCGACGCTGGAGCGCTGTTCCATCACCTGAAGCAAAGCATTGTAAGCAGGTTGATTTGTTTGGAGCAACGCTTTTGCTTGCAAGATAGCCCAGCGTTGCTTGATATCTACTTCGGATAGCGGCCGTTGTAACTGAAGCCAAAGTGTGCGAATTGTTTGGCGATCGTCTCCTCCCCCTTCAGCATCGCCATAGTGCAGCAGTTCTGCGGCAATTCCTGCCATCCAAACAATGCAATAGCGGTCAATCAGTTGGGTAGAGAGTTGTCCAGTAGCCAATTCGGTTTCCAGTTCTTGAGTGTCAAAGGTGACTCCGCCCAACCCCGGTTGGCCCTGCTGTCGAGCCTCCCAAGCGGTCAAGGTATATCCAGTAATCGGAATGCCGAGTTGATGTGCCACCAAAAAATGTCCTGCTTCGTGATGCAAGACGCGATCGCGATACTCCTTAGAGAATCGAGCGAGCCAGTCCAATAACAGCGTGCTGCCTCTGCCTTGCCATCCTAACGTATCCACAGTTGCCAGACACAACACAGCAAACACAGCCAGGGCTGGAATCTCGGCAGGTAAGTGGATGAGAGGAGTCAACAGACTCAACATCACAAAGAAAAAAATAGTAATCGCCACTAAATTTAGAGAAACCTGCTTCACCGCTAACCTCCACTAACTACTCTGGCTCGGTAAAAAGTTTCCAGGCTGTCGCGATCGCCCACATAGCGCCAATGCCAGGGTTCATAGCTGACTCCGCTGGAGTTATTGGGGGGAAAGGAGAGTTCAAAGCTATAGTACGCAGCATTCTGTTGCAGCCAGCGAAACGCGGGAGTTGTTTCAAAATTCACTTGGAGTTCGGTATTCGTGCGGGAACCATCCCCAATGTCAATGGCATAGCCAGTGTGATGTTCACTATAGCCTGGTGGGGCGCTAACTTCGGCTCTTTCAACCGCAACTTGCCCCCGTTCGGCCTTGACCTGGAAAAACAGGTATTCTTGATCTGCAATGGAGCGGTATCCAGAAATGGGGATCAAATAAACTCCTTGTCGTCTGGCGGCCTCTGTCATCGCTAGAAACTGTTTGGCAGCGGCTCGTCGGAGTTTAATGCTGCCATCGGGAACGATGCTCTCCAAACTGTCGGGTGGCGCTTCTTGATAGGGAAGATGTCCTAATAAAGTCTGAGGCAGTTCCACGCCGCTCTGAATCAATACGCCCTCTAACTGTTCTAGGGCAGGGGTGAAGACTGAGTTGAGATTGGCTGGAGCAACGGTTACTGAAGGTTGAGATGTTCTTCTGATGAAAAACCCTATGATTAAGGCGATCGCCAACCCCAACCCCATCCACATCCATCGCTTCCACTTCAACCGAAACCGGGGTGGCTGAGCCACTTCGGTAGGTTCCCGCAGAGCTTCAGGAATGTCTTCTGTCGGCAGGATAGGACGATCAATCGGTTTTTCGGGAAGATTTGAATTTTCCACTGCTTCACCAATTTCTACGATGCAAATATTGCAGTTGCCGTAAGGCGAGATCAGCCGAGGGGCTAATCTCATGACAAAACTGCCCCAAATCCATCAAACCATGTCTAAGCCAGAAATCAACCTCTTACAACTCTATCTTCCGCTAATCATTTGGGTCGGTTTAGGAGTCATCCTGGGCTACAAGCTGCCTCCAGCTATCCCCTTTTACCTGGGTAAGTTTCTATTTTGGGTGGGTGTTCCTGTCAGCATTATCGCTTTTCTCCGGCAGGCTGACTTGTCAGGTTCTGTCTGGATGGCGGCGGCGATCGCTTGGGCTGCCATCCTACTGGGTTGCAGCTTAGCCTGGCTGTGGATTCAGATACAACACCATCTAATCCAGATAAATCCAATAAATCCACCACACTTTCGCCATTTCTGGAACCTTGAACCAAGTACTCCTGGAAGTCGCTGGGCACAACCAACTCAAGGCAGCTTTATTCTCGCTGCAATGGTTGGCAATACGGGCTATTTGGGCTATCCAGTTACCCTGGCATTGGTTGGATCGAAATATTTTGCCTGGGCCCTGTTCTACGATATTGCTGGAACTACACTTGGAGCCTATGGACTGGGAGTTGCATTAGCGGCTCAGTTCGGCTTAGCTCACCTCAATACTCAGCAACTCGTGATAGCCGTTTTTAGCAACCCTGGATTAATCAGCTTCTTACTAGGACTCAGTTTTCGTTCAATGGCGCTGCCTCTTGCTATAGAATCTGCACTGCTAACAGCAGCTTGGAGCGGATTAGCGCTGTCGCTCTTATTAATGGGTATGAGATTAAGCCAGTTGCGCTCATGGCAATCTTTACGACAGGCTTGTACCAGCCTTGTAATCAAAATGATTATTGTGCCTCTCACCTTAGGCGTTAGCCTATCTTATTTAGGAGTGACAGGTCCAGCCAGATTGGTGATTGTGTTACAAATGGCGATGCCGCCTGCGTTCGCTACCCTGATTATTGCTGAGGCATACGATTTAGATCGCGAACTAACGGTTACAGCCTTGATGCTCGGATCAGTTGGACTGCTCTTTACCTTGCCAATGTGGATCTGGTTATTTTCTGACTCTTCGTGAAGACTGCACCATAGAGCTATAGATCCAGATCTAAAGTTGATTCCGTCCTAACCCACCCAATTGACATCAGTATCAGTCGAATGTAAGTGAGGCAATGGTTTTGACATAGGAAGTTGTCGATGCTTTGAGGAATTTTCCTCTTCAGAGGTTGAGTGCGCCATCCCAGAATGACCCTTAGTATTTACGTTAGGCGGCTTGAAATCACCTCTGGCTACTAAATCAGAACAAGAGGCAAACGGGGCACCTTTGTCTGTGATGATGATTAGACCTTGAGGTGCGATCGCTGTACCACTAATACCGTTTTGGGTGCAGGCAGTGCTTTCATTCTCTAAAACTGGTTTTCCTGAAATTGGTGGAGATGCAGATTGAGGTGAAGGTCTTCGTTCGCGTTGGCTTGCTCTTTTTTCAGGAATAACAACCTTTTGCATAATCCATTCAATAGTTTGCTCTTTCAGCCAACCTCGAGCAACCACGATATCACCAAATCTCATGCCTGTGGCTTTTTGATCATTCAGCGCAACACTAACCTGATCTGGAGTGAGCAACCCTGCTTCAACCAAGTAATGACCAAGGCGTTTAGCTCCATTAGATGGAGTTTCCTTTGATAGTTGATTACATTTGCTCTTATCTAGCATTCATAGGCTCCACAACTCTTTTAGAGGCGATCTAGAGGAACACAAGTACTAATTCGGCTCTAAAAATTCAGCTTGCATTTCTCACCACAACCTCAGATTTTGTTCACTGAGACAGAGATTCAGCTAAAACGGGCAACGTCTTTTACAGAAGCCTTTGCAGAAGCAATAGCTTGGACGTTGTATGCGTCTTGATTCAATTAGTGGTTGAAGAATTGAATCAAGTATAGCAACTACTTCATTGGAGCTTTAAGGTTTTCCTGAATGCATCTTTACAAACTCCTCACGAAATTACTCCTTCGTTTTATAGCCGTAGCCACGGCGGTTAGGACATGGACGTTTTTGTGGGGGCGCGAAGCGCCCCCACAAAAACGTCCTAAGAAAAATGGCTACAGCTATGATTTGCGATCGAGACTTTCAGGTTTGCAGGAGTCATCAAATTTGCATAAATTTCCTAAATCCTTGAAGAAACCCCTACATATAGTGTAGAAATTGAGATATTAACGCTTTAGAAAGAGTTGAAAAGTGGCTAAGGCTTCTGTCATAGGAAACTATGAGGAAGCTTGAGGCATGACTGAGCCAGCAGCTATGATGATAAAAGAACTGCTGTACTAAAGTGAAAGGTAGAGGAATATAGAGGAAAGTTGAGGAAGGTAAGAGCACATGAACGGTATAGCCTTGCGATTGGTCATAGGATCATTGGTAGGTATGAGTTTGGGAAGTTGTACGGCTTTACCAGATGATCGCAGCGCAACTCCTGCCACTCCGGTAGAGTCCAGCCTTGCTCCTGCTTCTGAGGCAGTCATCAAAAGTTGCAGGTCTCATATTCTGAGTGTTGTTCCACAAGTCAATTTAGAAATTACAGAGGTTGAGCCTCAACCAGATGATATCTTTCATGTGAACTGGCAGACGGATTCTGGAGAGAAGGGCTATTGTGAAGTCAATCAAAGTGGCAGCGTCATCCGCATCGTGGGAGAGCAGCGCAGCCCTGTCGAACCAGACAAAAATCCCTTCTCCCCCGCGCCCCGTGCTAACACCACTCCAAACCCAACTCAACGCCCAGCCAATTCCAGGGCGACTCGGCTGGCAACCTTGGTTGCTAGTGATCCTAATAGTCAGATCAATATTCGCTCTGAGCCTTCAACCGAGGCAGATGCGCTTAACTATGGGATGGTGGGCGATGCTGTAGAGATTTTGGAGGAAACCAAGGGCGAGGATGGGTTTACTTGGTATCGCATCAGTCTGGAAGATGCTGATGTTTCAGGTTGGGTACGAGGCGATTTAGTTAGACAGGGAAATAACAGATCTCAGAATCGTAGCGATCGCCCCAGTGCTCGTGTCCCTCTGGCTGCGATCGACGGTTGTCGTACTGAAGCGGCTGAGAAGTTTGAGACGAATCAGGCAGATATCGAAATCATGAATTCGCAGTTAAGCGGTGCAGACACCTACAAAGTGTTGCTGCGTTCTGAAAAGACAGGGATGTCTGCCGATTGTCAAGTTTCAGAAACAGGTGATGTCACTGCCTTTGAAACTCAAACTGCATCCCCAGAATCCAGAACATCGGCAACGGATGAGGTGCAAGTTTTTGGTGAGCTACCAGAAATTGGAGTCGGTTCATTTGAAGTTGTTTTGGGTACAACTGCTGCTCGAGGTGAGTTACCCACCGACGAAGTGAGAGAATTTGATGCTTTTGTTGATAGCGATCGCCAACGGTGGTGGGCAGACTGTATCACAGGTGCGATTGGAGTAGGAGAATGGACAGCCTCTGATGCCAACACGGCTGATATTGCCAACTTTGTCTGTGCTGAACCGCTTTAACTGGAAGAGGTTGTAAACTGCGGTGTTGAAGATACCTGTGGAACTTGCAGAAAACGGCAGACGTGATGCAAGTAGATTTCAGCATCCTCTAGCATGGGAAAATGACCAGTGCCAGGAATTTCGACAAATTCAATACAATCATTCAAAGCAGCAGCCTGTCGTGCCATTAAGGCTGGAATAATTTGATCGTGTTGTCCAGAGACCATCAAAGTGGATACTTTCAGTTGAGCAAACTCCAGCGGCATCACTTCAACTGCTCGCTGGCTCACCGAAGTGTAAATCGTGCCTAAAGCAGCCTCATAATCTGCCATCAAGAAATCTTCCAAAAAAGCCTGACTTAAGGCATCAGGCAGGGGACGATGCAGGAACCGAGCAATGAAGATCCGATTCATCAAGGGAATTTTGGCTAGCCAGGCTGGGCGAAACTTGACAATGTAACCACCAAACCGGTGAAAGGCAGCAAAAGCCTTCTCATCGTATTCAAAGATACCGTTGCAAGTTAAAATAGCGCGGTCTACCCGCTCAGCATAGCGATTTAAGAAGAAAACAGCGATCGAAGCCCCAGCAGAATGGGCGTTGATGTGAGCACGCTCGATCTCTAGACCATCCAGGAACTCTGCCAAATCATCGGCATAGGTTTCCAATTCATAATCGAGGGCAGAGACCTCAGCCGAAATGGGGTTGGGTAATCGCGATCGCCCAAACCCCCGCAAATCATAAAGTAAGCAATCAAAATGCTCGGTCAATGCACAAGCTGTCGGCTGCCAATAGCGACCGGAACCTGCCCAGCCATGAATAAACACAATCACAGGCTTACCAGTAGGAACACCCTGAGCAGAAGTGATCCACTCGTAATAATGCTCAACACCACGAACAGACAAATAAGGCATCGGATTAAACCAATGACACCAGATCAAGCATTGCTTGAAATCAACTATACCAGCGATCGCGCTCAGGCGGACTCTGGTTTCGGTAGGGAAGAAGGATGCATCAACAGTTCAGCCGTCGATCGTTTCTCAACCATCTCCCGGGTAATGGTGCAGCGGGTAACATCTTTGCGGGAAGGAAGTTCATACATCACCTCCAGCATCAACTCTTCAACAATGCTCCGCAGTGCCCTTGCTCCGGTTTTGCGACGATAGGCTTCTTTGGCGATCGCTCTGACGGCATCGTGTCTGAACTCCAATTGCACGTTGTCCATCTTTAACAGTTTTTGATACTGTTTCACCAAGGCGTTTCGTGGTTCAGTCAGGATAGCAGCTAAAGCATCCTCATCCAGCGGCTCTACCACAGCAATGACAGGAACCCGACCAATGAACTCTGGAATCATACCAAACTTGACCAGATCATCAGGCTCCAGATGTCTCAATACGTCTGCGGCTCTTTTCTCCTTGGACTGATACGTCTCACCAGGTTGGATGAAACCCATCGATTTCTTGCCAATCCGTTGCTCAACCGTCTTCTCCAAGCCCACAAAAGCTCCACCGCAGATAAACAGAATGTTGCTGGTGTCAATTTGAATGCAATCCTGGTAGGGATGCTTACGTCCTCCTTGAGGAGGTACGTTAGCAACCGTACCTTCAAGCATCTTCAAGAGGGCCTGCTGCACTCCTTCACCTGACACATCGCGAGTAATAGAAGGATTCTCACTCTTACGAGCGATCTTATCGATTTCGTCGATGTAAATAATGCCGCGTTGGGCTTCCTCGACATCCAGGTCAGCCACTTGAAGTAAGCGCAGCAAGATATTTTCAACGTCTTCGCCCACATAACCTGCCTCTGTTAGCGTGGTCGCATCAGCTACAGCAAAAGGTACATCCAGCAGATCAGCCAGGGTTTGAGCCAATAGAGTCTTGCCGCAACCCGTTGGGCCAATCAGCAGAATATTGGACTTCTGAATTTCGATCGCATCGTCCAATTTATTGTTGCTTTTACTATGAGAGTAGCTCAGTCGCTTGTAATGGTTATAGACTGCCACTGATAGGATTTTTTTGGCTTCTTCCTGCCCAATGACATGCTCATCCAGATGCTTCTTAATCTCTCTGGGTTTGGGGATCTGATTCAGGGAAAGTGTAGAGGACTTGGATTGGCGCTTTTCGGGCTGTTGTTCACGACGAGGAGAAGACTGAGGAACCGCAGCACTGGAATCGAACAACTCCTCATCCAGGATCTCGTTACAAAGGTCAACGCATTCATCACAGATATAAACTCCAGGTCCAGCAATCAGCTTGCGAACTTGCTCCTGCGATTTGCCACAGAACGAGCACTTGAGATGAGAATGGGAGTCGTATTTGGACATACCTGCCTCTTGTTACAGTGCGGTAACTGTTTCCCTCGAAGCAGAAAGATCCTGCCGAGAGATAACTTTATCGATCAAACCGTAGCTCATAGCTTCGTCAGCCGACATGAAGAAATCGCGTTCTGTGTCAGCTTCGATTTTTTCAAGGGGTTGCCCCGTATGATAAGCCAATAGTTCGTTTAATTGGCGCTTGAGATACAGAATTTCCTTAGCTTGAATTTCAATGTCAACAGCCTGACCTTGAGCACCACCTAAAGGTTGATGAATCATAATCCGAGAACTGGGTAAAGAGAGGCGTTTGCCCGCTGCTCCGCCAACCAGCAAAAATGCTCCCATGCTAGCAGCTAATCCATAGCAGATAGTTACAATGTCAGGGCGCACCTGCTGCATAGTGTCGTAGATGGCCATGCCTGCGGTTACAGACCCACCTGGAGAATTAATGTAAAGCTGGACATCTTTCTCAGGATCTTCTGCATCTAAAAATAGGAGTTGCGCGACGATAGAATCAGCGACTTCATCTGTTACGGGAGTTCCCAGAAAGACAATGCGCTCACGCAACAACCGGGAATAGATGTCGAATGCCCGCTCCCCTCGCCCCGATTGCTCGACAACCATAGGAACGACATTTTCTGGTGCAACAACCTGAGGAGAAACATGGTCAATCGAATTCAGGTTGGATACACCCGCAGTTAAATATGTGGAAGAGGGGTCAAATGAATAAGTGCTATTGAACAAATCGTAAGAAGACCGAGATGCAAGCATAATGCAAATAGAATGTAACGGATTCCGGAAATTTATCCTGATCAATCAGGCTAGCCAGGAGGGAATTGAGAGGAGTTGAACAACATCTTATCCGCCATTATGCCTCAACTCTAAGAGGACTGGTGGGAGTTTGCAAGATAACAAAATGTTTCATCCCTCTCAGTCTTTTGGTGAATGGTGCAAAGGCAAATAGCTCAGAAGTGTCGAACCTTAACCGAGACTGCACCTTTTAAACAGGCATTTAACAGGCATTTAATCAGAGTCAGAGCCTACTCTACCTAGCTCTCCTCACCCTCCAAATCAGCACTTTCGTCACCCATCAAAACTGCATCAGGTGCAGCCACCTCGAGCGCTTCAACAACAGGGGGTTCTTGAGCTAATGGAGCTGATAGGGTGCTCGTAGTACTTACGCTCTCAGAGGCATCCACACCACTTGACAAAGATTCTACCGTAATTTCACTGGCGCTTTCTGCAACTTGTCCAACAGGGTTATCCAGGCTTTCGTCAGCTTCGTCAGCTTCATTGACTGGGGAAAGGGTGCCCACTGGGACTAACTCAACTGTATTCCTTGCCAAGAGCCAATCAAAGATCTCCTCTTTTAGAAGATCCTCCTCAACCACTTCCCGCAGGCGTTGTTCATCAATTTCTTGATCTGCATAGCTTTGCATTAACTCAGTCACTTTGCTTCTAACTGTAGCTGGGTCAACTTTGATTGATTCAAGTTCAGCAATCCGCCCCAAGGCTAGAGTTCGCCGCAAACGGGCGATCGCCTCTGGGCGAGTTTGCTCTCGCATTTCCGCGACCATTTCCTGGGTCAGACCTTGTTTGACATCAAAACCCTGCCGGGCCAGATACATAGCTGCCTGTGTCACCATCGAATCTACTTCCCGGCGGATGAGGGTTTCCGGCACCTCGACTTCAAGTTGTTCAACCAGTGCATTCAACAGGGCGGTTTCCTGATTCGATCGCGTTTGTTGTTTGGCTTCCTCTTGATACTTAGAAGTTAGAGACGCTTCTAACTCAGCTAAAGTCTCAAATTCGCTAATGTCTTGGGCGAAATCGTCGTCCAATTCAGGAAGTTCTTTTTCCTTCAATTCTTTCAGAGTGATGCTGAAGACCGCTGGCTTGCCCGCTAGCTCTGGCTGAGCATAGCCTTCTGGAAACTGGAGCGCAATTTCTTTACTTTCCCCTGGGTGAAGCCCCCAGATCCCTTCAATAAAGCCAGGAATGAATTTCCCTTCAACTAGTTCAACTTCAAAATCCTGGGCTGAGCCACCTGGTACTTCTTTTGCTTCAGCATCAGGGCTTTCAGGCACCAACCGACTAGCAAAATCAATCACTGCAACATCCTTCTCTTGCGCCGGCCGGCCCTCAACTGGAACCAGGGTTGCCGATCGCAGACGATAACTTTCTAAAACTTGATTGACCTTGTCGGGATTGAATTCTACTGCCTCTGCTTGAACGGTCAGTCCTTGATACTGCTTAAGGTGTGTTTCGGGAGGAACATCGACTGAGGCGGAAAAGACCAGAGCGGAACCCGGCTCAAATTGCTGAACTAGATCTTCAAAAGAGGACTTCAGTTGAAAATTGCCAATGACATCAATGTTTTCCTGTTTGATTGCCTGCTTCAAGCTGGTATCGATTAAATTTTCTACTACCGTCGCTTTAATACGAGTCGAACCAATTTGCTGAATGAGAATAGGTCGAGGCACTTTCCCTTTCCGAAACCCAGGAATGTTAATTGTGCGAGTAAACTCCTGGAGGGTTTTCTCGTAAGCCTGTTTGGACATTTCAGGGGAAATTTCAATCTCTAATCCAATTTGGCTATCTGGGAGTTTTTCCTGGGTAACTTTCATTGCTTCTCTCTTTACAGTGTCAGTAAATTGTGGCTCTACCGGATGCCTGGTCGGTAATAATCAAGTATTAACGTAATTTCCTTCAGATTGACCCATAAATCTTACCTGAGTTCTGGAATCCAGCAATCCAGTTCAATTGGGTGCATCCCGCTTTGTGAGTGGTGCGGGCGCAGCCCGCACCACTCGCAAAATCGGGTTCTTAAGATTGCAAAAGGTTGAGATACACTCGTTTAATTCTGCAAGATTTAATTCATTGCAATAAGACATCGTAACCGATTCCAGAAAAAACCACCGAGATATACACGATTCATTAAGCTAATGAAATGTTCAACCTAAAAGCATTTACCTGGAGAACGATTCCGTTATGATGGAATCAAGTAAGGTGGCGTTCGGTTTCAAACTGCTCTGGGTGTGGCTTCAGATCTGTTGTGGGTTAAGGGCTGTGGTTGATGTAGTCATGGGACTCCTGTAACATGTTCAAGAAACTTACAAAAGTGGAGTATTCGATGCATGTGCGATGCAATAGTGGAGTGGGCAAATTTCTAGCACCTCTGACAGCAGATTGACTGAGCACCGCACTGATTTATGCATTAGCTTGATTGGAGCAGCTAACCACTGCTAATAATAAGGTATTCGTCGTCAATCCCTGAGATATCAAAAGATATCAGAAGCACCATAAAGCTTACAGAAGTTAGGATACAACTCTAAATTGATGGAACTTCCGCTGAAATCTCCTCTATAAATTTTTATCTTTGTCCTGACAATCTCCTTAATTATTGACTGGAGGAAAATAGTTTGCCTGAATCTTATCGAGTTGCCATTTTAGGAGCAACGGGTGCAGTTGGCACCGAGTTGCTGGAGCTATTAGCGGAGCGTCACTTTCCTGTGGCAGATTTGAAACTTCTGGCATCACCCAAGTCGGATGGACAACGGTTGTTGTTCAAGGGAGAATCTATCCCGGTTGCAGCAGTCAGCGATCGCTCTTTTGAGCAAGTTGACCTTGTGTTTGCCTCAGCGGGCAGTTCCGTCTCCAAATTCTGGGCTGCTAAGGCGATCGCGGCGGGGGCAGTGATGATTGACAATTCCAGCGCTTTTCGGATGGATGCGACTGTGCCTTTAGTGGTGCCAGAGGTTAACCCAGATGCAGTGGTCAACCACTCTGGTATTATTGCAAACCCCAATTGCAGCACCATCTTAATGAATGTCGCTGTCTACCCCTTACATCAGGTGCAACCCGTGCAGCGGATTGTCGCCGCTACGTATCAGTCAGCCAGCGGTGCAGGGGCCAGGGCGATGGAAGAGGTGAGAACTCAATCTAAAGCCATCTTAGAGGGAGAAACTCCTGTAGCTGAAGTTTTTCCTTACCCCCTAGCGTTTAATCTCTTCCCGCACAATTCGCCGCTCAATGAGTTGGGCTATTGTGAAGAAGAGATGAAGATGATTAAGGAAACCCGTAAGATCTTTAATGCCCCCAACTTGCGAGTGACAGCAACTTGTGTGCGGGTTCCGGTTTTACGTGCCCACTCAGAAGCAATCAACTTAGAGTTTGCCCAACCTTTCAGTGTGGAACAGGCCCGTGCAGTTCTCGGTCAAGCTCCGGGTGTGAAGGTTGTTGAAAATTGGCAAACAAACCACTTTCCCATGCCGATGGAGGCAACGGGGCACGATGAGGTGTTAGTGGGTCGAATTCGGCAGGATTTATCCCATCCAAATGGTCTGGAACTATGGTTAAGTGGAGATCAGATTAGAAAAGGTGCAGCTTTGAATGCTATTCAAATTGCTGAGTTGCTCGTTGCCCGCCAGTTGGTTCGTGCTGTTGCACCCAAGATGACAGTTTGAGATCTTGGACATTTCCCCCCTAAGTTGTTTCTAACTGAGTAGGGAAATCAACTTTTCAAGCAGGGTTGAAGTACTTTGAATTAAGGGCTAAGAGATTGCTGTTGAGGTTACTGGCGATCGCCAGAGATCCACTATCAGTTAATACTGGTTCATTGAGAATGGTTGAGGAGTGAGTAAGCGTGTGACTTATTTCGGACGGGTCCTAACAGCAATGGTGACCCCTTTTACCTCTAATGGCGAAGTTAATTATCAGGCGGCAGAAGCTTTAGCCTCTCACCTGGTAGCTCACGGCACAGATACTCTTGTCGTTTGTGGTACAACAGGAGAATCGCCTACTCTCACTTGGGATGAGCAGTATCAGTTGTTCTTAACAATCAAGCAAGCAGTTGCTGGGAAAGCAAAAGTTATTGCTGGCACAGGATCAAATTCAACTGAAGAGGCCATTGCAGCGACTCAAAAAGCATTTAAACTGGAGTTAGATGGTTCGTTACAGGTCGTCCCTTACTACAACAAGCCTCCCCAAGAGGGGCTTTATCAACATTTCAAAGCGATCGCTGCATCTAGTCCAGAGTTACCCATAATCCTGTACAACATTCCAGGCCGCACTGGACAAAACCTTACCCCGGAGACGATCGCCCGTCTATCAGAAATACCCAACATTACAGGAGTTAAGGAAGCTAGTGGCAACTTAGATCAGGTCAGTCATATCCGACGGCTCACTCCTGTTCATTTCTCAATTTATTCGGGTGATGATTCTTTAACGTTGCCCATGCTAGCGGTTGGTGCTTACGGGGTTGTCAGTGTAGCAAGTCATATTGTTGGTGATCAGATTTCTCAAATGATTCAAGTGTTTGAACAAGGTCAGTTTCAGGTTTCAACTCAGATCCACTTAAAACTGTTTCCTCTGTTTAAGGCTTTATTTGTCACGACAAATCCGATTCCAATCAAGGTTGCCCTGAATCTGCAAGGTTGGTCAGTTGGCGCGACACGATTACCTCTCTGCGATGCTTCTTCTGATGTTGTTCAACTGCTTCGTTCCGTTATGACCGATTTAGCGCTGCTTGATGCTGATAAAGGTTTGCTTCCTGGTAACTCGCAACCTTAATCAAAAGGTTGACTCGAAGCTAAGCCTCATCTTTCCAACAACTAAATCATGCCCCTGAGTGCTTAAAAACGCTCAAACCGACTTGCCTTTTGATGAAGGACTGCATCTCATCAACTGATGTCTGTTGATTCAGTTGCTCTATTCACCTCGAAAACCCCGATCGTAAATTAACTTAAGGATGTTCATGAATCAAAATGGTTCCTCTCCCACACTTAAAATCATTCCCCTGGGTGGTTTGCATGAAATTGGCAAAAACACCTGTGTCTTTGAAATTAATGATGAAATAGTTCTGCTAGATGCAGGGCTGGCCTTCCCTTCAGATGGCATGTATGGCGTGAATATCGTACTCCCAGACATGACATACTTGCGGGAAAATCGCCACAAAATTAAAGGGATGATTGTTACCCACGGACATGAAGACCACATTGGCGGGATTCCTTTCCACCTCAAGCAGTTTGATATCCCTGTGATTTATGGCCCACGATTGGCCATGGCACTACTGCAAGACAAGTTAGATGAAGCTGGGGTGTCCGATCGCACTGAGTTGAGAACTGTGCGACCGCGCGATATGGTGCGGATTGGCTCTTCTTTTGTGGTGGAATATATCCGCAACACCCACTCGATCGCCGACAGTTTTACAGTTGCGATTCATACTCCAGTCGGCGTGGTAATTCATACTGGGGACTTCAAGTTTGATTATACCCCCGTTGATGGTGAACACTTTGACATCCAGCGGCTGGCGGAACACGGTGAGAAGGGAGTGCTGTGTTTGATCAGCGATTCTACTAATTCCGAAGTGCCCGGTAATACACCTTCTGAACGGTCTGTTTATCCCGGACTTGATCGCGCCTTCAGTGAAACCAAGGGGCGCTTATTTATCACCACTTTCGCTTCTTCAGTCCATCGCATCAACCTGATCTTGAATCTGGCGAAGAAGCATGGTCGGGTGGTTTCTGTGCTGGGACGTTCCATGCTCAATGTCATCGCTCATGCCCGCAATCTGGGTTACATCACTTGCGAAGACAGCTTGTTTGTGCCGCTTAACATGGTGCATAAACTACCAGATGAGCAAGCGTTGATTTTGACGACAGGTTCACAAGGGGAACCGATGGCGGCCATGACCCGAATTGCTAACCAGGATCACAAACAAGTCAAGATTCGACCGGGCGACACTGTTATCTTTTCAGCGAATCCGATTCCAGGCAATACGATCGCTGTGGTTAACTCCATCGACAAGTTGATGATGCAGGGAGCCAAGGTGATCTATGGCAAAGAACGGGGCGTGCATGTCTCTGGACATGGTTGTCAGGAAGACCAAAAGCTGATGCTTTCCCTGACTCGACCAAAATTCTTCTTGCCTGTCCACGGTGAACACCGCATGTTGGTTAAGCATTCCGAAACGGCTCAGAATGTTGGGGTTCCGGCGGAACACATGGTTGTGATTAACAACGGCGACATTGTAGAACTCTCTAAGGATTTCATCCGGGTGGGGGGTAAAGTTCCATCAGGGATTGAACTAGTGGATGCGTCTCGCTCTGGAGTTGTGAATGAGCGAGTTTTGAAAGAGCGGCAGCGAATGGCAGAAGAAGGGATCATCACGATCGCCGCTGCCATTAACTCGAATGGAGAACTGTTTGCCAAACCAGAAGTTCATTTGCGGGGAGTTGCTACCACTATTGACAAGGCGCGGTTAGAGAATTTGGTGGCTCAAACCATGAGTGGAATTTTGAGCGATCGCTGGAGTGAATTTACTCAATCGTTCGGCGATCAGGTCGAAGTGGATTGGGCCCGGCTGAAGGATCAACTGGAAACTGACCTGCGCCGCATGTTACGACGAGAGTTACAAGTGCTACCTACTCTGGTTTTCCTGATGCAAACGCAGGAGATTGCTTCTAGCCAGATGCCAACTCGGAGAACTCGGCCGACCACACGGGTTGCTTCCTAGCTCCAGATCTATCAGCGATTTGCCGTAGAGATGCAGAGATCTCTTCGCATTTCTACGGTCATGTGCTCAGGGATTAGCGGATAAATGACGTACCAGTGACCGAGTTTCGACTACGCTCAACTCTCGCACAATCGCGGGTTGAGCGTAGCCGAAACCTACTTTCACCCTCAACTCTCGCACAATCGCGGGTTGAGCGTAGCCGAAACCTACTTTCACCCTCAACTCTCGCACAATCGTGGGTTGAGCGTAGCCGAAACCTACTTTCACCCTCAACTCTCGCACAATCGTGTGTTGAGCGTAGCCGAAACCCACTCTACGGGTATTTTCCCCACACGTCGTCAAGTTATAGCTGTCTTCAGCTTAGTTTCGGCTTGACAAAAGTCGCCAGACGTTCCATCCCTACTTTGATTGTCTCAATATCGGTTGCATAGGACAGGCGAATACACTGATCTGTGCCAAAAGCGATACCCGGAACAGCGGCAACATGGTGTTTCTCCAGCAGTTCGTCACAGAACTCTAGAGAGGTCATGCCTGTCTGACTGATATCTGGAAACACGTAGAAAGCTCCATTGGGAGTTGGGCAACTCAATCCTGGAATGGCATTGACCGCATCCAAAATCACTTGACGGCGTTCAGCGAAGGCTGCCACCATTTCGCTAACACAATCTTGGGAATGGGTATAAGCTGCGATCGCCCCATATTGAGCAAACGTACAGACATTGGATGTACTGTGTCCCTGAATCTTAGCAACCGCCTTACTAATAGGTAGAGGGGCAGCCAGAAAACCAACACGCCACCCTGTCATGGCATAGGTTTTAGCAAAACCGCTACTGAGAATGCTGCGCTCAAATAGTTCTGGGTTGATGGCACCAACACTTAAATGCTCTGCCCCATCGTAGAGAATTTTCTCGTATATCTCGTCCGACAGCACCCAAATTCCGGCAGACAGCACAACTTCTGCTAAGGCTTTGATTTCATCTGGGGTGTACACCATGCCTGTGGGATTGGACGGTGAATTTAATACAAACAGCTTGGTTTTAGGTGTAATCGCCTGCTTCAACTGGGCTGGCGAGATTTTAAACCCTTGCTCCAGCGGAGTCTCGACAATCACGGGTTCTCCTTCTGCCAATTTGACAATTTCGGGATAGCTGACCCAATAGGGAGCAGGAATAATCACCTCATCCCCCGGTTGAATCGTAGCCAGCATGAGGTTAAACAGCGATTGTTTGCCACCATTGGTTACAACAATATTTTCTGGCTGGTAATTTAACAGATTATCTCTTTGCAGCTTTTGGGCGATCGCGGCTCTCAACTCTGGTTCTCCAGCCGCTGGGCCATAGCGAGTTTTTCCCTGATCCAAAGCTACTTTAGCCGCCTCAATGATATGTTTTGGGGTATCAAAATCGGGTTCTCCAACACTGAAGCTACATACGGCAATTCCTTCAGCTTTCATGGCTTTGGCTTTAGCATCGATCGCCAGGGTCATCGATGGTGTGACTTGTTGTACCCTTGCTGCTAGTTTCATATTGGTTCCCATCAATCTATTTGACACGGTTTGGGTAGAGTGGTGTTCAAGGAATGATTTCGGGGAGTACGGGCACAGCCCGCACTCCCCAAAATCATTCTTAATTTAGGACTAACACGGTTTGAAATCAAAGCTGTAAATTGAAGTGTAGCGGGTGGGTTGCCAAAGTTTAGTCAATTCTGTGAGCAAAGTTCAATAAATCCAGCATTTTTCCAGTCAAGTTCCCCTACTTTCCTGACTCTGTGCCCTCTGTGTCTCTCTGGTCTGCCACGTTTCAATGTCATAGGACTTACGCACTTCGTGCGAAAACCCAAGAAAGTTAGAGGATTTGTGGGGCGCTTCTCGCCCCACAAATCCTCTAACTGCGTAAGTCTTGTGTCAAACATCTTCTTGCAAGACTGCTGCTTTGAACCTTCTGCCTTGTGAAAGAGGCATAAATCACCCAAATAGAATTTGTGAGTTTCCCCAGAATTTGATACGGTTTATTACAGTTAACTGTAATACTTCAAAACACAACTTTACAACTCGGCTTACTCAGTCCAATTTTCAATCAACTTTATCCTGCATCTATATCTATGGCGAAGAACAGGCTTGACTTGATCAATCAGATAGTTTGTTTGCAAGTCAACAGAGGATGAGATACTTGGCTGTAGGGTGATTCCCACCAATTATCCTTGTGCTATCTACTGCAAAAACTGTAGCTGGCTCTGCGAGTTCTTGGATTTGCTTGAAAGATGAATATATAACTCTTTCAACCCAAACCCCAAAGGCTCTCCTGCTCTAACCTTTTTGCTCATGTTTTCATCGAGTAGACCTTGTCTCTGCTCTATTTGCTGCTTTTCTGATTGTCCTAACTCCATCCCCATTCATCGCATTCACAGGCAGGTATTTCATGTCGATGACCGTTGCTCCTGATCAAATTGACCGCATTGTTTGGAATCAACATCATGATCCATTTGAGGTGTTGGGGCCTCATCAGATAGAGCAGGATGGAAAACCTGCCTGGGTTGTACGTGCGTACCTACCTAACGCTGAGGCAGCTTGGGTCATTTGTCCGGAGGAGCGGAAAGAATATCCGATGCAATCCGTCCATCATCCTCATTTTTTTGAAAGTGTTGTACCAGTTACCGAACTGGCTAATTATCAAATTCGGGTTAAAGAAGGGGAACATGTGCGGGTGATATATGACCCCTATGCCTTTCGATCGCCCCTCCTGACCGAGTTTGACATTCATTTATTCGCCGAAGGTAACCACCATCGGATTTATGAAAAGCTAGGAGCGCACATCACCGAAATTGACGGGGTGAAAGGAGTTTATTTTGCAGTTTGGGCACCTAATGCTCGTAACGTCTCTGTAATTGGGGATTTCAACTGGTGGGATGGTCGTAAGCATCAAATGCGACGGATTGGCAATGGCATTTGGGATTTATTTGTTCCAGGGTTAAGAGATGGGGAGCATTACAAGTACGAGATTAAAAATCACCACGGCCATATTTATGAGAAATCTGATCCCTACGGTTTCCAGCAGGAAGTTCGCCCCAAGACGGCTTCCATCGTTACAGACCTCGATCGCTACACCTGGAATGATCAAGACTGGATGGAGCACCGCCGACATACTGATCCTTTGACCCAACCCATTTCGGTCTACGAAGTTCATCTCGGCTCTTGGAGGCACGCTGCATCCGCAGAGCCACACCTGCTCCCAGATGGCACTGCTGAACCCGTGGTAATCGCTGCCGAGTTACGCCCCGGAGCACGCTTTTTGACTTATCGAGAATTCGCGGAAACGCTGATTCCCTATGTCAAAGAGTTAGGTTTCACTCATATTGAATTGCTGCCTGTGGCTGAGCATCCCTTTGATGGCTCTTGGGGCTACCAAGTCACAGGATACTATGCAGCGACTTCTCGCTTTGGTACACCTGAAGACTTGATGTACTTCATCGACCAGTGTCATCAAAATGGCATTGGCGTGATTGTCGATTGGGTGCCCGGACACTTCCCCAAAGATGGACACGGACTCGCCTTCTTTGATGGGGTTGCTCTTTACGAATATGCTGACCCCCGTAAAGGCGAACACAAGGAATGGGGCACGCTGGTATTTGACTACGGACGCAACGAAGTTCGTAATTTCTTAGTTGCTAACGCCCTCTTCTGGTTTGACAAATACCACATAGATGGCATTCGGGTAGATGCGGTTGCTTCCATGCTCTACCTCGACTACTTGCGCCCCACAGGACAGTGGGTTGCCAACCAGTACGGCGGCCGAGAAAACATTGAGGCAGCAGATTTTCTGCGGCAGTTGAACCACTTACTGTTTGGTTACTACCCAGGGGCGTTGTCGATTGCAGAAGAATCCACCACCTGGCCAATGGTCTCCTGGCCCACTTACGTTGGCGGACTGGGCTTTAACCTGAAATGGAACATGGGCTGGATGCACGACATGTTGGACTACTTCCATATGGACCCCTGGTTCCGCCAGTTCCACCAAACCAACGTCACCTTCAGCATTATGTATGCCTTCACCGAAAACTTCATGCTGGTGTTCTCCCACGATGAAGTCGTACATGGGAAGAGTGCCATGATTGGCAAAATGCCTGGAGATGAATGGCAGAAATACGCCAATCTCCGTTGCCTCTATACCTACATGTTCACCCATCCAGGAAAGAAAACCCTGTTCATGAGCAATGAACTAGGACAGTGGAACGAATGGAATGTGTGGGCTGATCTGGAGTGGCACTTATTGAAATACGAGCCGCACCAGCGCTTAAAGAACTTTGTCAGCCAGTTGAACCAGCTTTACCGCAGCGAACCGGCCCTGTATACCCAGGACTTTAGCTTTGACGGATTTGAATGGATTGATTGCAACGACAATCGCCATAGCGTTGTCTCCTTTATTCGCAAATCCAAAGACCCTGAAGATTACGTGGTCGTTGTTTGTAACTTCACACCGCAGCCCCATTCCCACTACCGCATCGGTGTACCAGAAGCAGGTTTTTACAAAGAGTTATTCAACAGCGATGCGCGTGAGTTCGGCGGTAGCAACATGGGTAATTTGGGCGGCAAATGGGCACAGGAATGGTCGTTCCACAATCGCCCCCACTCGATCGATATTTGCTTGCCTCCCTTGGGAGTTCTCGTCTTTAAGCTCGATCGCGAACTCACCCAAGCCCAATTGCAACAAGCGCAAACGGAAGCAGGCGCGTAGTTCACCCCATCACCTCGCGCTACCAAACTCCAACTTGGTAGCGCCACCCAGAAGCTTCTGCTTCCATGCTCTTGCATCAATTTAAGCGAATCTGGCTTTCGTGAATATACCCTTCACTGCCACAGGCATCTGTCATCGCCTACTCTATTCTCTAAATGAGGTCATGAATCCTGAGTTTTGCCCTGATATGATTAGGACTTACGCACTTAGTGCGACAACCCAAGAAAGTTAGAGGATTTGTGGGGCGCGACGCGCCCCACAAATCCTCTAACTGCGTAAGTCTTGATGATTAATCCGACTGTTGAATAGCAAACCTTATCCAATTGATACAACCGGGCAATACAGTGTATCACGCTGTTGAAAGGGACGATCGCAAGACCGAATCGCATTCTGTAAATCGCTGACGGTCATGCAGGTTCCACCGATCGCGCCAGCCATTGTGGTAATGTGTTCTTCCATCAACGTGCCGCCAATGTCATTGCAGCCCCACCTCAAAGCTTCGGTTGCTCCGGCTAAGCCCAACTTGACCCAACTGGGTTGATGGTTGACAATCCAATTGCCCAGAAAAATACGAGCGACTGCCATCAATAACAAGCAATCTGCCAGCACAGGTTGATCGCGACCCACGCGCTGCCGCAAAAATTTGGGAGCCTCCTGTCCCACAAAGGGTAGCAGAATGAATTCCGTAAATCCGGTGTAGCCCTGCGCCCTGGCAATTTGTTGGAGCGATCGCAACTGCCCTAAATGCCGCATTTGCTGTTCTGGGGTTTCGATATGTCCTGAAAGCATCGTGCTAGTCATGGGCAAGCCCAGTTGCTGTGATGTCTGCACAATTTCCAGCCAGGTAGCTGTATTAATCTTTTCGGGACAAATCACTTGTCTAACGGTATCATCCAGCACTTCCGCTGCCGTACCGGGCATGGAGCCAACTCCAGCCGCGTGCAAAGCAGTGATAACTTTGGCGTAACTGATGCCATCTTCTCTGGCGATGAACTGCACTTCTTGGGGTGAAAAGGCGTGCAGGTGCAACTGGGGAAAGGCAGATTGAATGGTTTGAACTAAATGAAGGTAATAAGGGAGCGATCGCCCCTCTCGTTTCGCAGCCGGATTCAAGCCTCCTTGCATACAAATTTCGGTGGCTCCCTGCTGCACAGCTTCTTCGACTTTATGCAGAATCGTAGCTTCCTCTAACCAATAAGCCCCAGCCTCTCCCGCATCACGACGAAAAGCACAAAAGCTACAGTGTTGTTCACAGATATTGGTGAAATTGATGTTGCGATTGATCACATAGGTGACGGTATCTCCCACCTGTTGCTGGCGCAATTGGTCTGCTGTCTGGCGAATGGCGGCGATCGTCTCTGGTGCGGTCTGGGTGAGCAGCACAACACCCTCTGCTTCGGTGAGGTCATGGCCTGTGAGGGCGCGATCGAGAAGTCGTGCAATCGCTGAAGTTGCCTGCGCTAGATTGATCACTATGAAGCCAGCTTGAGAAGAGTTAAGAGATTCATACCAATCAAATTCTACCTTAAGCGAGACATGGCTTCACAGCAGAGTTGCCTTGCCTTTTCAGTACATTTCAGTACAACAGTGAGCGCGAGGGGCAGATTTATGACTGGATTGTAACTTCGCCAACTTATTAGGGATGTGCGGGAAAACAAAATCCCCCTAGAGTGGATTTCGACTACGCTCAATCCAGAATTGTCCGAGGGCTGAGCGCAGTCGAAGCCCGGTATTTTATTAACTTGCCTTTCCCTTACCAACTAGTTGATGTGGCAAAGACATGGACAAAAAGACATGGACAAAAAGACATGGACAAGCAGTCTTGCAGGAGACTCCACTTCTCTGTCTACTGTCGCAGCGATCGCCTCACCCAATTCAACCACTGCGGTTGCTGTTGCCTCAATTTCTGTTTTAACTTACGCTCGTACACAGCTTTAGGTTTGACAGGATGATAGATGCCCGGTTGAGTCAAATCAAAAGGGGTGGTTGAAGCATAGATCGTATTTTTCAATGCGTCTGGAAACGGAGTCACAGTTAAACCTGCTTTGCGAATAGCCGTTCCTAACCGGAGTTCGCAGAACACATCACGGGTTGTTACCGTAGCCAGAATGCGTTCTGCTGCGGCATGGGACAACAGCGTGCAGGCATAGGGAACAACTCCAGCGGCATAGGGACGATCGACTGGATCAAGCCGTTTTAGTTCTTCTGACTTGAACCAGGCCCAATGAGGTTTAGTGACAGGCGTATAGAAGCTACGGCAACTGACTTCAGCCTCCCACACGGCAGCATAACCTTCAGCCAAAGGCATTGTACAACGGCAGTCGTATTCCAATAGTACATATCGTCGGGCGGAGACTTGGCGATTGAGAAACCAGAGGTAGAAAGTGGTATCGAGCGATCGCCATTTATTGGCAGTCTCCCACGGTGAAGTGAAGTGCTTGACATCCACAGAACCAGGTAATGTATCAGCGATATCGTTGGTTACCGGAATAATCAGCGCATCGGGATTGTGATGCTGAAGTAATTGAAAATGCTGGAGGGTCAGGGAGTCTACCCGATGATAGTGAAACAGCACGCAGAGATCCTGCATAGAGCACTGGCAGCTATAAGTTTTATTAACATGGTTGACTTGAATTCTATAAAGTGATACTCTACCACTTTTTACATTAATGACTGTCAATATGTTAAAATCATCTAACTACAAGTCTTAAAAAACAAGTAGGAACTCGCAGTTATCTGACTAAGATTGTGTGATTTGTTTGCCATAACTCTGTCACGTCACCAACCTGATACAGTGTAACCTGTTTGTCATGAGACTGCTAGAGAAATCAGAATTTGGAGTTTCTTGCTGATGAGCACCCCACAAGAGCGGATTGTTCCCACCGATTTGCGTAACGAGATGTCCCGCTCCTATCTGGAGTACGCCATGAGCGTGATTGTGGGCCGGGCTTTGCCAGATGCCAGGGATGGGCTAAAACCTGTGCATCGCCGCATCCTCTATGCCATGCATGAGTTGGGGTTATCCCCCGATCGCCCTTTCCGGAAGTGTGCGCGTGTGGTTGGGGATGTGATTGGTAAATATCACCCCCACGGAGATACGGCAGTTTATGATGCCTTGGTGCGGATGGCTCAGGAATTTTCCATGCGATCGCCCCTGATTGATGGGCATGGCAACTTTGGTTCGGTGGATAATGATCCCCCTGCTGCCATGCGATATACCGAGTGTCGCCTGCGCCCCCTCTCAACCAACGCGCTGCTACAGGATATCGAGTCAGAAACCGTAGATTTTGTCAGCAACTACGATGGCTCTCAGCAAGAGCCACTGGTTTTGCCGGCCCGTGTCCCGCAACTGTTGCTCAATGGGTCTTCAGGGATTGCTGTGGGGATGGCGACGAATATCCCGCCCCATCATCTGGGCGAGTTGCTAGATGGTGTGATTGCCCTAATTCACAATCCCAACATCACCAACCTGGAACTGATGCGCTACATCCCTGGCCCAGACTTTCCGACTGGTGCCCAAATTTTAGGAACCAGTGGTATCCGTGAAGCTTACTCCACGGGACGTGGTTCTATCACCATGCGGGGAGTTGCTCAAATCGAAACGATCGAGCATCGGGGTCGCCCAGATCGAGATGCCATCATCGTCACAGAGTTGCCTTTCCAAACTAACAAGGCCGCCCTGATCGAAAAAATCGCTGAACTGGTCAACGATCGCCGCATTGAGGGCATCTCTGATATTCGCGACGAGAGCGATCGCGATGGTATGAGAATTGTCATTGAGCTACGCCGCGATGCTCACCCCAGAGTCGTGCTCAACAACCTCTATAAGCTAACTCCGCTGCAGGCCAATTTTGGGGTTAACATGCTGGCTCTGGTTAACAGCGAACCTCGCATCGTTAATCTAAAGGAATTGCTGGAAGTCTTCCTGGACTTCCGCATTGAGACGATTACCCGGCGGACGCGCTACGAATTACGCAAGGCAGAAGAACGGGATCATTTGCTGCAAGGCTTGCTGATTGCCCTGGCTAATCTAGATGACATCATTCAGTTAATCCGCAATGCGGCTGACAGTCCCACAGCACGACAAGAATTGATCGCGACCTTCAGCCTGTCAGAGTCCCAAGCCGATGCCATTCTGCAAATGCAGTTGCGCCGTTTGACGGCTCTAGAAGCCGAAAAGATCCGCCAAGAGCACGAAGATTTGCAAGCTAAAATTGCCGATTTGCAAGATATTCTGGCGCAGCGCGAACGCATCTTGCAGATGATTGAAACTGAAGCTGCCGAATTGAAGACAGCGCATTCTAACCCCAGACGCACGGTGATCGAGGGAGTGGCAGGCGAAATCGATGAAGCTGACTTGATCGCCAACGATCGCGCTGTCTTACTGCTGACTGAACAGGGCTACATCAAACGTATGCCCGTCAGTGCTTTTGAATCCCAAAATCGAGCCACACGGGGTAAAGCGGGCACCCGCATGAAGGAAGACGATGGCGTGGAGCATTTCCTCACCTGCAATGACCATGATAGTGTCATGTTTTTTAGCGATCGCGGGGTCACTTACTGCCTCAAGGCCTACCAGATCCCAACCGGTTCGCGCACGTCACGAGGGGTGCCAATTGTGCAGATGCTGCCGATTCCCCATGATGAGAAAATTACCTCAATAGTGCCCGTCACCGAGTTCACGGATGATGAATATCTGGTGATGCTGACCCAAAAGGGCTACATCAAAAAAACCGAACTTTCAGCATTCAGCAACATTCGTACTAACGGTCTGATTGCTATTTCCCTGGAAGAGGGAGACCAACTGCGCTGGGTGCGTCGGGCCCGTCCTGAAGATAGTATTATTATTGGTACTCGCCAAGGAATGTCCATTCATTTCCGAGTCAGTCATGAACAGCTACGTCCATTAGGTCGCCCGACTCGCGGTGTGAAAGCGATGTCTTTGCGAGAAGGCGATGAATTGATTAGTATGGACATTCTCCCCAGTCAGGTGGCTGATCTGGTAGCATCGGCGGTCTCAGAAGAATCGGAATCCGAAGAAATGGAGCTAGAGCCAACTAGTGCTCAAGGCCCCTGGGTGTTGGTTATCACCACAGGAGGATTGGGCAAACGGGTGCCCGTGTCCCAATTCCGTTTGCAAAATCGGGCTGGTATGGGCATTCGTGCCATCAAGTTCCGTAAACCAGAAGACCAACTGGCCGCCCTCCGAATCGTCAATGAGAGCGATGAGATGATGCTGGTTACAAGTCGAGGAATTATTATTCGTCAGGCGGTGAAAGCAATTTCTTGTCAGTCGCGGGCGGCCACGGGAGTGCGGGTGCAGCGATTGGATGAGGATGATGCGATCGTTGCTGTTGCCCTCGTACCTGTGGCCAATGGCGACTCTAACAATAGTGATCAAAATATCAGGGATCAAAATATGGAGGATCACAGCAGTAGTGACCATATGGAAGATCAAAGTATCGGGGATTACAGCAATGGCAATCACGACAGGAGCGATGAACCTGAAGAGCCACCCACTCCAGTAGAATCCTAAGCGCTATTCGTGCCAGTTCAAATTCAGGGTGTCGCAACTTTGAAGTCAGCCGCTATAATCAGATGATCCTGAAAAGGATATCCCTTCCTCGTATTCCATTGAGGATTTTCAACTTGCTTCCTGTTCCTAACCCTCTGTCTCAACACTCCCCATTCAAAGTGTCTGCTCCCGCTGATCTCCTGTGGGCTATAATTGGCTTAATTCTGACGATCGCTGGCACCTTCCTGGAGGCGCACATCACCAGTATCCCTTGGGACTGGGCGGCTCATGGTCTACAAGCTCAATCCCTGGGTGTGAATTGTCAAGTTGGTGCAGTTTTGCTGACGGGATGTTTGGGTGGTCGTAATGCGGCTGCTATGTCGCAGATCGCGTATCTATTGATTGGATTGACTACTCAATTCAATGTTTTTACTCAAGGAGGTGGCATTGACTATGTCCACCAACCTAGCTTTGGTTATCTGTTAGGGTTCATCCCTGGAGCATGGCTTTGTGGCTTTCTTGCCTTTCGGGTGCCTATTCGCCTGGAATCATTAACCTTCAGTTGTCTCTGTGGGCTGCTAACGGTTCATGCTACTGGTCTGGCCTATCTGCTCATCGCAACTCAAGCCTTTCATTGGGTTGATGTTAGTGCTTTATCCATGTCTCAAACCCTGCTCACGTTTTCTGTCTATCCCCTCCCTGGACAGTTCGCTATTGTTTGTGGTGTCGCTGTCCTCGCTTTTGTGTTTCGCCATGTGATGCTGTACTAGGCTTGATCTCTGCATGAATTTCAAAAATCGCTTTTTCTGGATAGCTGCTTTTGTCGGTCTCATGTTGGATCAAGTGACAAAGTACTGGGTTGTCCAAAGCATGACCTTGACCCAAACCATTCCGATCTGGGAGGGAGTATTTCACCTCACCTATGTCACCAATAAGGGAGCCGCATTTAGCCTATTTCCGGGTGGTGTTTGGTGGCTACGCTGGCTTTCCCTGTTTGTCAGTCTTGGACTGATTGCAGTCGGCTTATTCGGTTCAGAATTGAACCGTTGGGAGCAATTCGGCTGGGGGTTTGTCCTGGCAGGGGCTTTAGGAAACGGCATCGATCGATTTGCTGCGGGGGAAGTCGTCGATTTTCTCGACTTTCGTCTGATCCAGTTTCCCGTCTTTAATTTCGCTGATGTTTTTATCAACATAGGCATCATCTGTCTCCTCTGGGCGGCTTTCCGCAAACCCCCTCAGGGAGATGACCCCGATCGCTTTTCTAAAAATGGCAGCAAACTGCGGCGGTAGAACTGATACCATTTTGGGTGATATGTGCATGATTTCAATTGCTAGAACGGTTAGCTGGTCAAGCATTCTGCAATCCAAAATCGGAAATCTAAAATCCAAAATGGTATGAGTATAGGCAGAGTGCATCTCAATGCGAGTGGCGCGGGTGCAGCCCCCGCCACTCGCCAAGTCGGGTTGATAAAATCACATAAAGTGGGATGTACTCCATAGGCAGAAGGGAGAAGCAGGAAGGGAGAGCAAAAGCTAGATTTTTAACGTGAGTTCTAAAATCTTATTTGAGGGGTTTGGCGCGACACGCCAAACCCCTCAAATAAGATTTTTGGTTGGGGCGGGCGCAGCCCGCCCCAACCAAAAACCGCTCGTCGAACTCACGTGATTTTAGCCGATAGAGTGGGGGTGTATTGGGGCACGATAGAACCAGGGAAAGGCTCGGTTTTGGGGTTACAGGTGATGAAAAGCTTACTTTCTTCTCCTGCACCTCTGCTCTCTGCCTCTCCTCTCTGTGGAGTTTGATTGGGAGCGATCGCGGGTGCAAGAACGAGCGTATTGGCTGGCATGGTCTACGATTTCAGGAGTAGGGCCAGTTTTACTGATGCGATTAAAGCAGCATTTTGGTCAACTATCGGTGGCCTGGCAGGCGAGTCCGGGGGAGTTGAGTAAAGTTGAAGGGTTCGGGCAGCAAACGATTGAAACAATTGGCATAGCACGATCGCAAACTGATCCAGAAATGTTCTTACAAGAACATTTACGCGATAACCCTGATTTCTGGACTCCAGCCGATACCGACTATCCTCGCCTTTTGCTGGAAATTCCTGATCCACCTCCAATTCTTTACTATCGAGGACGGGTCGCACCCGATGAGAATTGTGGTATTGTGCCAACCGTGGCGATCGTGGGCACGCGCAGTCCGTCAGAGTACGGCAGACGGTGGACCCGCAAATTGGCAAGCGCTCTCACCCAGGCTGGATTTACGGTTGTTTCAGGGCTGGCAGAAGGGGTCGATACCGAAGCACACCACAGTTGCTTACAGGCAGGGGGACGCACGATCGCCGTTTTGGGCACAGGAGTTGATGTCGTTTATCCCTGGAAAAACCAAAAATTATCTCAACAAATCTTAAAACAGGGATTATTCGTCAGCGAGTATCCGGCTGGAACACAACCCGATCGCGTTAATTTCCCGCGTCGCAATCGCATCATTGCGGGCTTATGTCGAGCAACTTTGTTAATCGAAGCTCCCCAAAAATCAGGAGCGTTGATCACCACTCGCTTAGCAAACGACTATGGCCGTGATGTCTATGTCCTGCCCGGTTCTCTTGATAATCCTCGGTCTAGAGGCTGCCTGGAGCTATTGAATGCAGGTGCTCACCTGATCCTGGGGGAAGATCACCTGCTGGAACTGTTAGGAGCACTGCCACAGATCCTACCCGTCTCAGGGTCGTCTCCCCCGGCTCAACTCCCCCTGTTTGAACTGACCGCCGATTTGCAAACAATCCTGAATACGGTTCCAGCCGTTGGAGTCACAGTGGATACAATCGTGCATCAGACCAACCTGCCTACGGGTAATGTCCTCAGCGCTCTGGCTCAACTGGAATTAATGGGACTGGTAGAACAGTTACCTGGAATGCAGTACCAGCGGTGCTAACAAAAAACCGGGTTGTTATAACAACCCGGCCAGGTTAAGTCGAAACTCAGACATAAAAGTGCCTATTTGCCTGAGTATGACAATACCATCAGACCAATGTCCTTACAGACTAATAATTCACCAAGACCACGTTGCCAGGTAGCGTCAAAGCTTCAAATTTTAGGATTGTAGATTCAATCCAAAATCCAAAATCCAAAATCCAAAATCAATTAGCCAGGCAAACTGAAGTTTGGTAGACCACTAGACCGCAACTACTTTCTTGGTAACGGCTGACAGTTCGCCCTTAGCATACTTAGCGGCGTACTCTTCCAGAGACATCTGCTTGATCTTGCTAGCATTTCCAGCCGTACCGAACTGCTGATAGCGATCGGCACAAACTTTCTGCATGTACTTGATAGAAGGCTTCAAGAAGTGGCGAGGATCAAACTCCTTAGGATCTTTTGCCAGAGCTTCGCGTACCGCAGCAGTGATAGCCAAACGGTTATCCGTATCAATATTGACCTTGCGAACACCGCTCTTGATGCCCTTCTGGATTTCTTCTACAGGCACTCCATAGGTTTCAGGAATCGCTCCACCATACTGGTTGATTAAGGCCAACAAGTCTTCAGGCACAGAAGAAGACCCGTGCATCACCAAGTGGGTGTTGGGCAGACGACGGTGAATTTCTTCGATGCGGCTGATGGCCAAAATTTCACCCGTCGGCTTGCGGGTAAACTTGTAAGCACCGTGGCTTGTACCGATCGCTACAGCCAGGGCATCAACTTGGGTCTGCTCCACAAAGTCAACCGCCTGATCGGGGTCGGTCAACAATTGGTCATGGGACAGTTTGCCTTCTGCACCGTGACCATCTTCCTTATCGCCCATGCCGGTTTCCAGCGAACCCAGACAACCTAACTCTCCTTCAACGCTAACCCCAAGAGAGTGAGCCACTTTGACCACTTCCTTGCTGACATCAACGTTGTACTCATAGCTGGCAGGAGTCTTGGCATCTGCCTCCAGGGAGCCATCCATCATCACGCTAGTAAAGCCATTCTTGATTGCTGAATAGCAAGTGGCAGGTTCGTTACCATGATCCTGGTGCATCACAATGGGAATGTGAGGATAGGTTTCAACCGCAGCCAAGATGAGATGGCGGAGGAAATTCTCACCTGCATACTTCCGGGCACCACGAGAGGCTTGCAGAATCACCGGGCTGTCAGTCTCTTGAGCAGCCTGCATGATGGATTGGATCTGCTCCATGTTGTTGACGTTGAAAGCGGGAATGCCATAGCCATGTTCTGCTGCATGATCCAAAAGCAGCCGCATAGGTACTAATGCCATAAAGATTCCTCCTGAGATTTTTTTGATTCGGCGGGTTCGCTTGGCAAACTAAATTCTTACGATAATCTTAAGATACTTTTCGCATCACAGCGAAATGTGTCTTTAAGAAGTTGATGCTGGCTTTACCCAACCTTTACAAATCCCTAAAAGTACGGAAGCTACTTCTTTAAGTTCATTAGAGAATGAAAGTAAGGGTGAATTGTTATGTCCAACTTCATAGCGCTATTGGAGCCACACGAGTGTGCCACTGTTGGAGGGTTTTCAGGTAATTCCCCCATTTTTAGAAGTGGTCTGGCTACCCAAAATCTGCTTAACCCAGCAATTCTTGAGGCTTCAAGGCAATGTGAGTGCTTTGAGGCATCTGATTCGTTCTGTACAGAGTTCTACACCCAAGTTCTACAGTAGAATGTTCTAAACTGCCATATTTTACTGGGGTCTTCTGACGTTGTTATCTTGAATAAGGTTTCCTGATCTCGTAATGAATTCTCCAATCTCCTCGTTATCCCAAATGCGTGCTTCTGCCCAGACTTCTACCCCCCTGATTCAATTATGTGGAACCAATTTCCTCTTTCGCGATCGCTACAAGATTCTGCAAGCTCTGGGTCGGGGTGGCTTTGGGGTGGCTTTTTTGGCCAAAGAGGTAGTTTTACCCGGTGAACCTGAATGCGTCATTAAGCAACTCTGTCCCAAAACGACGAATCCCGTAATCTTGCAGCGGGCTTCCGAACGGTTTGAACGGGAAGCCAAGATTTTGGGGCAACTGGGTAGCCACGCTCACATTCCCAGATTATTGGACTATTTCCAGATTGATGGCGAGTTCTATCTAGTTCAGGAATATATCAGAGGGGTCAATCTGGCTAAGGAAGTGCGCTTGGCTGGACCTCTTTATGAGTACGGTGTACAGCGATTTTTGAGAGAGATCTTACCCGTCGTTGATTACATTCATCGCAATCAGGTCATTCACCGCGACATCAAGCCACCAAACATTATTCGTTGTCAAGATGATGGACGACTGGTTCTGATTGACTTTGGAGCGGTCAGAGAAGAAATCGCTGAGATCACCGAGACTTCTCTACGATGTCAGACAACCCAGTTTGTTGGGACAATGGGGTTTGCTCCTCCAGAGCAATTATCTCTCCGACCCGTTTATGCCAGTGATATTTACGCCCTGGGTGTGACTTGTCTGTACCTACTGACAGGTCGTTCCCCAATGGAATTTGAAACCGATCCGCGCACAGGCGAGATCCAGTGGCAAGAGATAGTACAGGTGAGCAGTTACTTTGCCAAAATTTTGACAAAAATGTTGAAAATTTCACCTTGCGATCGCTATCAATCTGCCGCTCAAGTCTTGCGTGCTCTGGAACTAGAGCCATATTTGGATAATTTAGCGGACTGCATGAACACTCAGCCGCGTGTCTCTCACCTGATTGTAGAAAAAGCTGAAGAGCCAGATGCAGGTGCTTATCTGACTCCAGCAGCGCGCCAAGCTGTTGAAATTCGCAATTGGCGATCGCGCTTACAAGCTAAACAACAAAAGCAACCAGGATGGAGTTCTGATGATCACCTCATTGCAAATTCTAGCTGCCTGAGCTAGAAAATTTTCTGGAAAAATCGATGTCATTCCGGGCAAAGCATGGATGTGCTGTAAAGGGAAGCAGATACTTCACCTCGGGTACATTTTATGCAATTCGTCACTTTCCTTATTATCGGCTTGTTAATTGCTGGCTACGGTCTTCAAGTTAAAAGCTCGATTCTATCTAATACGCTATCGTCCTACTTTAATTCAGCGCGTGTAGAAACCCCATTTCTCGCATATCGCGGCAGTGGTCGTATTGAAACTGGACTGCTCACAGTCTAACCCGACTCCAAGAGTTTTCACAACAATAGAAAACCTTCTTTGCTCAGATTAGGCGGAAGTCAAAACTGTAAACTGTTTTCATGGTTTACTGTCTACTTTCAACCCAAGCAGGGCAAAAGTCATGTTTATGGAGCAACCCAACGTCATTATTGCTACTTTTCAACGGTTACGAGGAGCAGGCTTGGCTGCGCTAGGAAGCTCATTCTGCTACTTCAACTTTTTCTTACCAGTCCAAGCTGCTCACTCACTTGAGTTGCGCCTATCTCAAGTGAGCTTGACACGATTAAGCACAGCCGAAATCGCTGAGCAGATGCAATCTATCTCTGATTGGTTTACAGACGGTCAACAGCTTTACTGCACCTATCAGTTTACCAATTTTTTGGAAGCGATCGCTTTTGTCAATCGTCTCGTAGAACCTGCCGAAACTTTAGGGCATCATCCCGACCTGGTCATTTCTTATAGCCAGGTATCGATCAATTTGACCACCCACGATGCGGGGGGACTGACGCAACTTGATTTTGATTTAGCCCGTAGCATTTCTAATCTAGCCGTCACAGACACGGGAACTCCCATGCTGTGTCAACCTGCAACCAGCCAATGAACAGACCAGCGAACGTGAATTATTAACCCAGCAACGATTGAGACTGCATTAATAGTGTAGTGTAGGCACTGCCCACCGCTCCAAATACTCTGTCCACAAGAGTTTGGTGGGCAGTGCCCACTACTGAAATGCATTTTCTACCATCGCCGAATTAATAACTCCAAGCCCTATTTTTGGGATTGAACCAGATTGATTGGTAAACAGAGTGAGGACAGGGGAATCGCACCCACATCCTCACTCATCTTTTTTTAAGCCGTTGTCCTTTGCGCCTTTGTGGTTCCAATCTTCCTTCATTGCTGCTCATTGGCATCCTTGCAGTGTAAATGGGATAGTAGAGACATTAACAGGCTACTTTGGGATTGCTATATGTTGGCATGGTTGGTTACAGTTGGCGCGACAGAACTGGGTCAGGCGATGTTTGAGCAAGTCCTGAAGTTAGGGCAGTCCGCCGCTGAAGATTATGTGAAGGATTTCTTTAAGGGCTGTCTTCAAGAGGGAATTACTGCCGCCAAGCCAGAGGTCGCCAGGAAAGCCGTAGCTGAGGCATTGCAAGCATTTTTGCTACTCGTAACCGATGAGCTAGAGGATCAAGAACTATCCAGGGCGGAGATTCGCGATCGCTTTGATTTAGCCTTAACTCAATTTGTCCAAGATGACTCAGTCAAGCCAATTTTAGGGAAAGCCTTTGAAAAAGAGTGTAAGGCGATCGATGCTACTGCCCTATCAACCCTGTGGCAGCAATCGACCTTCAGAGGCAGACCCTTTCCAACCTTGCCCGAAGAATTTGACTGGCAGCGCATCAGCCATGAATATCTGAGAAAAGTGCGACGCATTGTTCGAGAAACCCCAGAATTGCGATCGCTGCTACACACAGATCTCCTGGAAAACATTGCCCATAACACCGCTCAACTGTCTCCTGGATTCGATATTGCCACCTATCGCCGCAGTTTGCAGTCTAGCTATGGCTACCTGAAGCTGTATACCCTCGACAGCACCGATCGCGCCGATGCCATCAAACTCTGGTCTATGTTCATTCAGCAAACGGTGCGAGAGGCATTGCCTCCCATGCGCTACGATTTGCCTTTGGACTTGAAACGCCAACTACAAGCCGTAGGGCAACTGGAAGCAGATTTATCGCCTGAAGCCTTAGAACATTATCGGGCTGAGTATTTTCAGCAACCTGCCCGCAAAGTTTTGGAAGCGATCGCAGACTCACAACGAGCGGTGATTTTAGGTGATCCGGGTTCAGGTAAATCGAGCCTATTGCAATATCTGGCACTGGACTGGGTCGAAGGCAAAACCGAGAAACTGCCGCTACTCATCGAGTTACGAGAATTTGCCATGACTCCATCGGCTCACTTTCTGGAATTTCTCCATCGCGGTCGAGGCGTAGATTGGCAGTTTGACCAGCAGCAACTGCATCAGCATTTGCTGGAATTTCCCACCCTGGTGATGTTTGACGGACTGGACGAAGTCTTCGATCGCGCCACCCAATCCACCATCATCGACGACATCATTCGCTTCTCCCAGCAATATCCCAAAGTTCAGATATTGGTCACGTCTCGCATCATCGGCTACAACCCCGATCGCCTCCAACACAGCGGCTTTCGGCACTTCACGATTCAATCATTGGATACCAACGAAATTCATGAGTTTATCGATCGCTGGTATGACCTCTCAATGGGCAGCGATCCCGATAAAATGCGATTGAAACAGCGATTGAAAGATGCCATTGCCAATTCTAAAGCGATTGCCAATCTTTCCGACAATCCATTGCTACTGACAATGATGGCGATTCTGAATCGGCGGCAAGAGTTACCGCGCATTCGGACTGACCTCTATGACAGGGCTTCAGAGGTACTGCTTTATCAGTGGGACATAGAGCACAAGCGCCTTAATTTGCCGATGGATGCGATCCAGCTACGAGAAAAGCGGGAAATGTTAAGAGCGATCGCCTATGAGATGCAGGCAGGGGAAGAAGGGCTGAAGGGCAATTTGATAGGGAGCGATCGCCTCACCCGCATCTTGACCGATTATTTGCGCGAACAAGGCTTCAGCGAACCCCGCGAAAAAGCCAATCGGTTGATTCAGCAACTGCGCGATCGCAACTTTATCCTCTGCTATCGCGGAGCCGACACCTATGGCTTCATGCATCGCACCTTTTTAGAATACTTCTGTGCCGTTGAAATTGTTCACCGCTTTGAGAAACAACGCACCCTCACCTTTGAACAACTCCGCGATGAAGTGTTTGGTCAGCATTGGCAAGATGAAACCTGGCATGAGGTTTTGCGGTTGATTTGTGGGGCGATCGATCCTAAGTTTGCAGGCGAGTTAATTGAGTTTTTCATCAGCTTAAAGGCAGATAAGGAAGAAGCTATATTTTCAAACTTGTTCTTAGCAGCAGATTGCTTAGAGGAAGTAAATTCTCGAAAAGAAATAATTATCATTTCAGAAAAACTCTTAGATTTAATCAAGGAAGCCGCTAACTATCATCATAAACATTTAGAAGATGATGGGACAATACGTGAGTCTCGACACGTGCGCGATGTTCATAAAAGTGTCGTGCAAGCAGTATCAAGAACTTGGCAACACCATGATACAACCTTGTCATGGCTTCAGAATATAGCTCAATTCAAAGAAAAAAATTGGGGAGAAAAAAGAATTCTTGTATATCATGCAATAGTGGCACTTTCTGAGAGGTGGACACATGTTCCTAAAAACTTAACCATTTTACAAAACTGCACACGCAATAAAGTGTTAGTGGTTAGGCGTATAGCAATGCGTCAACTTGTCAGTAAATGGAAAAATCACCCCGAAACGATACATATTCTTAAAGAAAGAGCACAATTTGATAACCATCCTATAGCTCGTGTTGAGGCTCTTCAAGCAATAGTGTCTGAGTATGAAGAATCATCTGACTTACTTGAGCTTCTTCATGAAATTATTCTCCATAATGTTCCTATCAAGAAAGAGTTTATGGAGTACTTGGAAAGGGAATATAATCCTCAGAAAACAGCTTTAGAATCTCTCCTCACCCACTATCCTACTCATCCTAAAACAATCGAACTGCTGCGCGATCGCGCCCTCAATGACCCCGATGAGCAACTGCGAGAATGGGCAAAAGAACAGTTAGCCAAATGGGAAAATATCAATGGGTTAGATACAATTCAGTAAAAATCTTTAGTTCATT
>Ga0224723_1000062_pt1 | contig 66087 bp, 87 predicted proteins | sample Balambano_FR2_Me_FD_161647 | JGI IMG/M metagenome (GOLD analysis project Ga0224723, IMG submission 161647) | Freshwater sediment microbial communities from Lake Towuti, South Sulawesi, Indonesia - Balambano_FR2_MetaG | ecosystem: Environmental > Aquatic > Freshwater > Lake > Sediment | place... | reverse complement strand
AGCTTATTATTTTATCCACTACCGACTACCTACTAACAACTACCCACTACCGCACGCTCATATACTTGTTGAGCGACTTTTGCTAAACGCTGCATTCCTGTAGCTATTTCTTCATCGCTACCAGTTAAGCTGATACGTAAACATTGTTGTTTATGTAACCATTCTTCTCGTAAACCAGGAAAGAAGCTACTACCAGGTACAACGATGACACCCACTTGCTTCAGTTCTTGGTAAAATTCCCAATCAGTCACAGGTAAATCTTGAAGCCATAACCATGCGAATATTGCTCCTTCCCCACAATGGAGGAACCAAGGTAGATTCTCAGGCATTGCTGCTTTTAAAGTATCTTCTAATACAGAAAACTTTTGCTGATAAAATGGGCGAATCACTGTTTCCGAAATATGGGCAAGTTTACCAGAATTGATTGCACGAGTGGCGATCGCTTGTCCGTAGCGAGATGGATGAATACACATATTTGTTTGAAAGCATTCTAATACATGAATCCAACGTTCATCACCAATGGCAACACCAATACGTTCTCCAGGTAATCCAGCTTTTGATAAACTCATACAGTGCAAAATGTTTTCACCAAAAACTGGCTGCATATCAGTAAAATTTAATGCTGGATATGGAGGAGCGTAGGCAGAGTCGATCAATACTGGTACATTGTGTGTAGCTGCTAAAGCGGCAATTTTTTTCACTTCATCATCAGTGAGAACGTTGCCAGTAGGATTACATGGACGAGAAAAGATCACACAACCTGTGTTTTCTGTGATTGATAATTGGCTGAAGTCGGGACGATATTTAAATTTATGGGCTGTGGTGTCAATATCTAGAGTTGGTTTATATGCAACTAAAGCTTCAGGTACTAAAGTAACGCCACCATAACCAGTATAATCTGGACTTAAAGGTAATACTATCTGTTTAAGATTACCAGCAGTAGTATAACCACCAAAAACATTAGCGGCATAAAAGTACAAACTTTGGCTACCAGGTGTCAGTAGAATATTGCGATCGCTTAAATTTAATCCGTAGCGTTTATTAAAATCATTGGCGATCGCTTCAATCAATGGGCCATAACCTTGACTAGAACCGTAGCGACAAACCACTTCACCATATTCAGAGCTAGCGAGCAAATCTGCTGTACAATTGCGCCAAAGTTGTTCTACCTGAGGTAAAATCAAGGGATTACCAGCACTCAAATTGATAAATTGTCGTCCCACACCCGCTCGTAACGTCTCATTAATGTCCTTCATAATGGCTCTGACTCCAGTTAAGTTAGACATTTGAGTGCCAATTTGAGTAAGTGCAGGGTTCATAAGCTTAAAAATAAATGGTTAATTTAACTATTCTACTGCGGTCAGCATAGGATGCTATAAATTTGGCAAAACTGAACTTATGCAGAAACGTTACAAATTAGTTTCTTGCACTCAAGCACGATATAAACTCAAGGTTGTCAGGCAGGAGGATGGATTCTATGGAAGTAAAAGCAGCAGTTGCTTACAGCGCGGGTAAGCCATTGACTATAGAAACTGTACAACTCGAAGGGCCAAAATTCGGCGAGGTAATGGTTGAGATTAAAGCCAGTGGAGTTTGTCATACCGACGCTTACACCCTTTCTGGTGCTGATCCAGAAGGTTTATTTCCAGTAATTTTAGGACATGAAGGTGCTGGGGTTGTGGTTGAACTGGGAGAAGGTGTTAGCAGTGTGAAAGTAGGCGATCGCGTCATCCCTTTATACACTCCAGAATGTCGCCAATGTGAATATTGTCTTAGTCGCAAAACAAATCTTTGTCAAGCTATCCGCACTACTCAAGGACGTGGTGTGATGCCTGATGGTAGCAGTCGCTTTTCCATTGGTGGCGATAAATTACATCATTACATGGGTACATCCACTTTTGCTAACTATACAGTACTACCAGAAATTGCCGTCGCTAAAATCCGTGAAGATGCACCCTTTGATAAAGTTTGTTATATCGGTTGTGGTGTCACTACAGGTATAGGTGCAGTCATTTATACTGCGAAAGTAGAACCAGGAGCAAATGTCATAGTCTTCGGATTGGGTGGTATTGGTTTAAACGTCATCCAAGGAGCGCGGATGGTAGGAGCGAAGATGATTATTGGGGTGGATATTAACCCAAGTAAACGCGCTTTAGCAGAAAAATTTGGTATGACCCACTTTGTCAACCCCAAAGAAGTAGAAGGAGATTTAGTTGCTTATTTGGTTGACTTAACGAAAGGAGGTGCTGATTATACTTTTGAATGTATCGGCAATGTGAACATAATGCGTCAAGCATTAGAATGTTGTCACAAAGGTTGGGGTGTAAGTGTAATTATTGGAGTTGCTGCTGCTGGACAAGAAATTAGTACTCGTCCTTTTCAATTAGTTACAGGAAGAGTGTGGAAAGGTTCAGCATTTGGTGGTGCTAGAGGACGTACAGATGTACCAAAAATTGTTGATTGGTATATGGAAGGAAAGATTAATATTGATGACTTAATCACTCATGTTATGCCAATTGAGAAGATTAACGATGCATTTGATTTAATGCATAAAGGCGAATCAATTAGAAGCGTAGTAACTTTTTAAAATTTAAGAATTTGATAAAAATATATATGTTTGAAGAATTTCCAGAAATCGAAACAGAAAACTTGATTTTGAGACAAATTCAACTATCTGACGCAGAAGACGTTTTTAATTTTTACTCAGATCAAGAAGTAGTAAAATATCATGATGTAGAAGCATTCACATCTATAGAACGAACTGAAAGTTTAATAAAACGCTGGCAACAAGGCTTTCAAAATCAACAGAGAATGCGTTGGGGAATTACCGAAAAGCAAAATAATATTATTATTGGAACCTGTGGTTATAGCTTCAGTAAAAATTACTTATGTGCAGAAATAGGATATGAACTAGCCAAAAAATATTGGCGGCAAGGAATTATGCTAGAAGCCATAAGGAATATTATGAAATTTGGATTTCAAAAGATGGAAGTAAATAGAATTCAAGCCACCGTCATGTTAGAAAACACTCCATCCATGAACTTACTTTTAAAATTAGGCTTTCAAGAAGAAGGAATTCTCAGAGAATACGGATTTTGGAAACGTCAATTCCATGACATAAAAATGTTCTCCCTCCTCAAAAAAGACTCTCCCCTACTCTTCTCTATGTCTGATGCGCTTCAATAAAAATATATGTCATTCCTAAATGATTCGTGAAAAAAATAGATCCTTACAGAACAGAGACGTTCCACTCCTTACGTCTCTACCAAAATAAATTGATAAATAATTTAAAACTACCATATGTCGCTCAACCTCATCTCAACATATAAATCCTTCAACGGCAAACTCAGCTACTACTCCCACCGCTCCACCACCTGTAATGGAGAAATGCGCTTTGCAATCTACCAACCATCTCAAAATCCACTACCAGTACTTTACTTCCTCTCAGGCTTAACCTGCACCGAAGAAACCTTCATGATCAAAGCTGGAGCGCAGCGCTTTGCAGCCAAACATAACTTAGTACTAATTGCACCAGACACAAGTCCCCGTGATGCCAAAATACCAGCAGAAGAAGATGATTGGGACTTTGGTACAGGTGCAGGATTTTACATAGATGCTACAGTTACACCTTGGGCATCTCATTATAATATGTATAGTTACATCGTCCAAGAATTACCCACATTAATCGCTGCCAATTTTCCAGTAGCAGCAGACAAACAAGGAATTTTTGGTCATTCCATGGGTGGACACGGAGCGTTAATTTGTGCCATGCGAAACCCGCATTTATATAAATCAGTTTCAGCCTTTGCACCAATAGTAGCACCTATGCATTGTCCTTGGGGACAAAAAGCTTTTACTGGTTATCTTGGTGAAGATAAAGATAACTGGCGTAATTATGACGCGACTGAATTAGTCAAGCAAGTCGGATTTCACAGTCATATTCTAATCGACCAAGGTACAGCAGATAAATTTCTTACTGAGCAATTAATGCCACAGTTATTTGAGCAAGCTTGTGCAGAAGTCAATCAACCTTTGACTTTACGTTACCAAGAAGGTTACGACCATAGTTATTATTTTATCTCTAGTTTTATTGAAGACCATATAACTCATCATGCTAGTTTACTTAAATGATAAATTATTATTAACCAAAGGAAACCACAAATAAAAATGAAACACACTATCGGATTAGGACAAGAACTTTATGAATACTTACAGTCAGTATCTGTAAGGGAGACGGAAGTTTTAACTCAACTACGACAAGAAACTGCACAGCACCCTATGGCTATTATGCAAATTTCTCCTGAGCAAGGACAATTTATGGCTTTGCTCGTACAGTTAATGAATGCGAAAAAAACATTGGAAGTAGGGGTATTTACTGGATACAGTTCCTTAGTTGTAGCTTTGGCTTTACCTTTAGATGGTAAGATTGTAGCTTGTGATGTCAGTGAAGAATATACTGCGATCGCTCGTCGTTATTGGCAGCAAGCAGGTGTGTCGGATAAGATTGATTTACACATTGCTCCTGCTTTGGAAACTTTAGATAATTTATTAGCACAAGGTGAAGCAGAAAGCTTTGATTTTGCCTTTATCGATGCTGATAAAAGTACATATGATGAATATTATGAACGAGCTTTACAGTTAGTTCGTCCTAACGGGTTGATCGCTATTGATAATGTATTGTGGTCGGGAAGAGTTGCAGACCCCCAAGTTCAGGATAACAGAACTAATAGTATTCGAGCATTGAACCAAAAGTTATATCAAGATACACGAGTTACTCTCAGTTTAGTACCAATAGGTGATGGCTTAACTTTGGCATTAAAAAATTCTTCATATTAGGAATTATCTAAAATATATTAAGTGAAGGTGGTAACTATGACCCAAGTCTTACCAAAATTAGTAACCTTTGAAGAATTTATAGGATGGCTTCCCAACGACGGGAAGCGCTACGAGTTATATAATGGAGTAATTATTGAGATGCCTCCCCCAACCGGAGACCATGAAGATATAGTCGGTTTTTTAGCACGAAAAATCGGGATTGAGTTTGATCGGCTTAGTTTACCATATAACATTCCTAAAACTGCATTTGTTAAAACTCCCTCTGCCAAATCTGCTTACGCTCCCGATGTTTTATTAATAAACCGTGACAATTTGGTAAATGAACCCCTGTGGAAAAAAGAATCAACTGTACAAACACCTGAATCTGTACCGTTGGTAATTGAGGTTGTATCCACTAACTGGCGCGATGATTACTATACTAAGTTTGGGGACTATGAAGAGATGGGTATCCCTGAATACTGGATCGTAGATTATAAAGCGTTGGGGGGACGTGATTTTATTGGAAACCCTAAACAGCCTGGTATTTTTGTATGTGAACTTGTAGATGGGGAATACGTAAAGACTTTATTTAGAGGTAATAACTTAATCGTTTCCCCTACCTTTGCTGAACTCAAGCTTACCGCACAGCAGATTTTTGATGCGGCTTTGTAAATTAGGAAGTGGATATTAAGGCAAAGTTCACTCTGGAATAGTTTTGCTTTCCCAAGAATATTCAGTTGGTGATCAATTTCAGGATTGCTTACAGCTAAAACCGCAGAAGATATGTAGAATCATCTAGAATTTTTAAGTAAATACTTACGTAGTAATTAAATGGAAGCTGTCTGACGCTGTTTTTGTTCCTGACGTATCCTTTTCTCCTCAGTCAGGCTATTAATACAGTGGGGACAGGATATACCTTCTGAATAATGGGGTGAAAGTTTATCTGCTTCCGAAATTGGGTATCCACAACTACGACACATTTCATGATTACCCAATTCTAAACCCTGAGCAACTGCTACACGTTCATCAAAAACAAAACACTCTCCTTCCCACAAACTATCTTCTTGGGGTACTTCTTCTAAATACTTGAGAATACCACCTTTGAGATGATACACCTCTTGGAAACCTTGAGACAACATATAAGATGATGCTTTTTCGCAGCGGATTCCACCTGTGCAGAATAATGCGACTTTTTTGTGCTGATGGGGGTCTAGATGTTTTTGTACGTAGTCAGGAAATTCTCGGAATGTCTCTGTTTCAGGATTTTCGGCTCCTTGAAAACTACCTATACTCACTTCATAATGATTACGAGTATCAATTACTGTGACTTCTGGGTCAGATATTAAAGCATTCCATTCTTGAGGAGTTACGTAAGTACCGACCTGCTGATTGGGGTGAACTGGTAAACCAATGGTGACAATTTCTTTCTTTAACTTGACTTTCATCCGCTCAAAGGGCATTTTTTCCGCAAATGATTCCTTGTGTTCCAAGTCAGTGAGGCGAGAATCGGAATGTAGGTAAGATAATACTGCGTCAATACCTTCACGGGAACCAGCGATCGTTCCGTTAATTCCTTCTTGGGCTAACAGAATTGTCCCTTTGATATTTTGCTGCTGACAGTGAGATAACAAGGGGTTTTGCATCTCCTCAAAGTCTGGCAAGCTAACGAATTTATAAAATGCAGCAACAATTAGGGTCATTTTTTCTTTATCCCCTTTTCAAATCAAATAATATAGGCTACTATAACAACATCAGATTAAATACAATCTGACTTTTTGTCATGGGGGTTTAGCTCAGTTGGTAGAGCGCCTGCTTTGCAAGCAGGATGTCAGCGGTTCGAGTCCGCTAACCTCCACTTTTAAAACCCGCCCCAACGGCGGTTTTTGTTTTGGATTTATACATATCTAGAAGTATACACATAGATAAATGTTTTATAATTACTGAAAATATTTGATAATTGTTGAATAAATTTAGCTCAAATTTAGTGCATTGAAACTGACAATAAACGCGAGATTCCACAAGACGCGACAATTGAAGCAGTGCGATCGCAAATCAAAAATCCGGCATGGCAATGGGTATTTGGAGTTATGGCTTGCTACGGTACACCAACCGAGATCAAAGAGTTAGTAACGAAAGCAACATCCGAGTTACAACAAGAACACCAAAAACAGCAGAGCAAGCAAAAAAAGCAAACCGAATTAGAACTTTAACTATGTATAAACTGACATCTTAATTAACCTTGAGTGCTTGAAATTGTTGGTTTATCCAAGCTCAATTGATGAGGGTTTTTGAGAATAAATGCACCGTTTTCTTTAATTAAGTCACCCGTGCAGTAGATAGGGAGGCGTTCTTGGTAAGCTTTGAGAGCAAGAATGTAGTCGCGGTCGGCTAGCTCAGTATGGATGGGGCGTAATTTGTTAACAACTACACCTAATAGTGTAATTTCTCCACTTAGGAAATCGGCGTTGGGGGTGGCGATGTGGGTAACGACTGCTTGGATGGTCGTATTTGGCGCCTCTGTGATTAAGGCGCTGTATATTTCTATTTGTGAACGGTTTTCTGCTAGAGCAAGAGTTTCTACAACTTCTGCCATTCTCCGTTTGAAGTCAATAATTTCTGGTTTGAGGGGTAGCAAAATTTCAAAATCGTCCAAAGTCCAGATAGAAGCTTTATCTCCCCGTTTTTGTTGCTGCTGCCAGCCATGTGCAGTCAAGTAGGTTTCTACTTGTTGAGGGTCAAGGTGTTGAAATTTTTCTATGTGTGGTTCGACTGCTGTCATAGGTTGTCTCCGGCAGCGATACGCTCCATTATAATTTTAAGTGCGTTGGGGCTAAATATATTTTGACGCGGAATTTCCACGGTGATAGTTGTTTGTTGCTCAAGTGGTGGATGTCCTCGTAGTGACAGCCAATAAGCGCAACGTTTGAGACACAAGAATTCTTCGGTTTGGGTTAACCAGTTGTTGACATTATCTGGTATTAGGACGACTATTAATAGTTGCGGCACAAAGGGGTCGTTTTCTCGAAGTTCTTCGTAGTTTTTAGCAGTGAGTCGATATTTTATAAATTTATCCTTGAGAATGTCCTGGGATGTTGATTTGATTTGTACATCAAATCTCGGTAGACGCTTTGAGTTGATTTTACCTGGTACTGTAATTGTAGCGTCGATGCCACTGTCATCTAATTTACGTGTGGCTGATTGGAGGGAGTAACCCATGCTGCTAGTAACAGCATATATATAAGCGTAGCTGAAGTCTTCTTTCTGGGTGTTGAGGCTCATTTGATGATTATCCAACAACTGGTTGACAAAAGTGCAATTTGCTTAACCTGTCAGGAATGCTTGGATTTTAACAGTTCATTGTGGTCAAAAGATTTTGAATTTATGCAGCGCTCAACCAGATTTAAAATTAGGCACAGGTGTATATCGGCTTCCTGAAATATTTCGGATAGGAATTGTGGTTATCGACCAATTGGATGATACTTCTGAAACTGTTTGGTTGAAAATGCTAGGAGATAACGAGAGTGCAAAAATCGCTTTTGAGTCAATCAAACAGCTATCGCCAGACCGTAGAGAGAAAAATGATATACAGCGGTTTTCAACTTGATGAGGTACAGTAGCCACAATTATTAAACCAGCAAACAATACAATGTAGGGGCACGGCTTCCGAAATACTGCGGCTGAACGAAAAATCCTACTAGTGCCGTGCCCTTACGAGGTAATGTAACTGTACCTCATAAACCTGGAATATGCTGTAATCAGTGCATATGTTAAATATTGTGTATATCTGCGAGACATACCTACTGATAATTTAGGAGGAGAAAGATTTTATGAGAACGATGGCAGAAATTGATGCTTGGTATGAAGCTGAAACGAACAAGGCTGAGTTAAAAGGCAAGATTGAGTCGGCAATTACTATAATGAAAAAGTATGAACGAAGGCAGAAGGAAGAGGGTAGAGGGCAGAAGGTACGTTCAGATGGGGTTTCTGACCCCAACTGAACGAAGACACCGTGTAGACGGCGGGATTTTAAACCCACTTAGAGGGCAGGAATCAGAATTCCCTTCTGCCTTCTGCCTTTTCTGGTAAATGCTACTTATTCCTCAGAGGCAAGTATGAGCTACGCTAAAAGTAGTCAGTAAATATTTGTTTTGTTGTACTATTTTAGTTAAGTATATAAACGTATATATAGTTGTCATATTTCGATTTAATCAATGGTAAAAGATAAGACTTTGTTAACTTTGATGCTGGAATACCACTGAAAGATTATTTGCAGGCATCTGGTAAACCTGTACTAATTTGAAATTTTGCTCGTTCGCTGCTGCAATTACATCATCCAAATCGCGTACACCCCACTCGGGATTTTGCGATCGCAATGATTCGTCAAAAGCAGCGTTACTAGGAGCAGTATGTTGACCAGCTTGTTTATAAGGGCCATATAAATAGAGAATTCCGTCCGGTGGTAGAATACGATTAGCACCCGCCATGAGTCCTAAACAAGCAGACCAGGGAGAGATGTGAATCATGTTAATATTGACAATAGCGGTTATCGGTGGAGTAATAGATAACGTATTTGTCTCTACTTCCCATACTTGAGAACGGACATCAAGTTCAAGTGCTGGGTAAAGATTATCTGCAGGAAACTGTGCAGACCATGCAGCAATACTCGCACAAGCTAACGGATTGGGGTCAGAAGGAAGCCATTTACGAGGATGAAGACGAGGAGCAAAAAATACAGCGTGTTCTCCTGTACCGCTAGCGATTTCTAAAATAGTACCCTCAGCAGGTAAGACTTGTTGAAGTACTTCTAAAATATATTCGCGGTTGCGCTGGGTAGCTGGTGCGTATTGTCGCTCATCAAGTGGTGTGTTCATTAAATTTTTACTCCTATTCTTATTATTCTTGACTAAACCAAGGCTTTTTCTCCAATAGGTTGATGATATAAAACCAATAATTGATGAGCATTTAATGTTTCGATTGCATAAGTACGCCCGTTTAAATCGCTAAATTCTACTTCAAATACTTCGGGTTCATATTCTTCTACAATTGTTCCAACTTGACCGCGAAACAATCCGAATGCTGGCAAATCTTCAAGAAGTGCGACAACATCTAATAATTTCATTTGTGTAACCTCACATACTATAAAATATAACAAGTAACTAATCGAGGGAAGTTTTCATTATTTCTTACTATCCACACACTACGAATAATTGCTTGTTTATCTGAATTAATCATAGGAAAATCTATAGTATATTTTTGACCATATGGATTATCTTTACCTGGAATTGCTTCATAAATATAAACTGCTTGTAGGAGTTCTGTTTGTAGCTTTTCGGCATCCTTAAGCTCTAAGTTCAAGGCAGATTTAAATACACGAGCCTTATGTTTTCCCTCCGGATGTTCTGGATTGAGACAGTAACCCACTAGCTTATCCATTTCAACAATAGCGTGTTCTGGTGATGATAGTTTCATTCCATAGCAATTTTTTAGCTAATTAAAAAAGGCTAGAAGAGTGTTTGAACACTTTTCTAACCTTTTATTACTATGGGCAGTACCAGACTCGAACTGATGACATCCTGCTTGTAAGGCAGGATGTAAATCCTTTTAATCCCTTCGTAGACTTGCTTTGAGAAATTAGCGCAAATTTTGAGCTAATTTTGAGCTAGTTCTTCAGAAGCCTCTGTCTCTGCTATTTTGGTAGCTTCCTTGATTCGGCGATCACGCAACCGCACGAATGCCGCAGACAATTCCGCTTCAACTGGTACCTCTCCTTCTTTATAAGCTTGAAGCGCTAATTTTAAATGCTTCTTCCCCCTCATGCCGCCAGCAATAATTTCATCCAAAGCTTTGTTCTGGGCAAGGGTATCGCCGGGGGCAAATGCTTCTAAATAGCGCCGTACTGAATCGAGGAGATTTTTTACAGGTTTATATTCACCTATAAGTTTTATAGCTGAGTTCTTCTGATTCTTTGATTTTGGATTTTTTGGTTTTGAGGTAACGTCTTCGGATTGCTGCGGTTCAGGAGAAGAAGGGAATCGCATTGCTTGGATTTCTGCCGAAGCTTTTGCCTGATAATAGGCTTGGACTAACAAAGTGGCATCTGATTCCTCGATGCCCCATTCGCCGTTAGAAGCCCAGTGGAAAGGGATTTTCTGCTCGTTGAGGTAAAGTTTTAGCTCCGCCTCATTTGATTCAATTCTTGGAGCAACAAGGTTCCAAGGGATTATCTGCATCCTGTCTAAATTATGAAATTCGGTGCGAACGTTTTCTTCTGTTGCTGTTGAAGTTGCAATTGCTGCGACCATATTTTTGCTTGCTGTATAATTAGCTGCTTGTAATTGTAAGCTAGCTATAAAGCAAATTGACTGCCGACAATGGATTTCTAAAAAAAAAGTGCCAAAAACTATCGCCGCAGATTGTAGCAAAAGATTTGTTTGGCAGATGAGTGAAGCTATTTCTTTTTGATCTACGTCAAAAATTAAGCTGTTTTTTAGAATATAAAAATTTTTTGGTAGGTGCGGATAAATCTCTCTGAAACGGACAAGGCGATTAAAGCTTAATCTCAGCCTGTCCTGGGAAGTAAGGAAAAGCACTTTTTAAAACTAAATTTCCCATGCCCTCTGGAAAATTTTCCTTTATCGACTAAATGGGTTTAAAACCCCGTCCTTCAAGTACGAGTGCTTTGTGTCAAGTTAAAATCCCAGATAATTACTTGTTGAGTCCTTGGGGCTTGCGTGGAGATAGATATCCGTTACAGCAATACTACTATGTCCCAAGGACTCCTTAACGAGCGGTAAGGATGCCCCACGCTGGAGCGCATGAGACGCATTCGCGTGACGCATCCAGTGAGCCGATATTTTGGGGTTTACTCCTGCTTTTAACGCGGCTTCTTTAATGATACGGTGTACAGAACTCCTGTCCAGCCTTCTCCGTCCACGCACGCTTACAAAAACCGGAGATTCGTCGGCATCTCCCCCTCGCAGCGCTTCTACTTCTACCCACACTGAATCAGGTACAAGCACCACCCGTCGCTTACCACCCTTACCTAAGATTGAAACTTGTATCGTGCCGTCATCACGCTCTATAAAATCTTCCCAATTTAACCCGCACGCTTCAGATATACGCATTCCAGTGGCGTAAAGCAGTTTTAGTAAAGCGCGATCGCGTCCAGGTGTAGCTGCGTTGATTAATTTCAAAATCTCTCGTTGGGGGAGTATGCGGTGAGCGATCGCGTATTCTATTTTGGGTAGTCTTAATGCCGCTGCAACGTTAAACCGTACATAGTTCAGTTTTGCAGCAAACGAAAACAACGATTTTACTGAATTGATTTTACGGCGAATGGTTCGCTCTTTAAGGTTTAAAGTACTAAGGTGGGTGGCGAAAGATTGCAAGTCCTCTAAAGCCATTGCAGTGAGAGGCTTACCTACTAAATCTAGAAAATATTGCACATCGCGGCAATACTCTTTTTGGGTTGTGGTGGGACGCCCATGCAACCACATATCAATGAGTTTTTGGTCAGGGTTCGCGTGGGTGAGGGAGGTCATGAAAGGACGAGATATGCAAGACTTTCAATATTCCCTCAACATAATTCTTGTTTTGTTGCGTACAAAAAAATTACTGTGTAGAAGCGAATCATTCAGTTTTTGGTGCAGACTTTGGTAAGAAATATTTATTGGCTTCTTTTTGACAACTCCTCGGGCTAAAGCCACGAGGATTCTTCCTTCATTCAACATTGCCTCTAAAAGCAGTGCCTTTAGATGGTCTTACACGTTGTCCAGAAGCAGTAGCGAGATGCCCTCCCGCCAAAAGCCGTAAACCTTCATCTCTAATATTCATGGCTGCATTGATATCCCTGTCGTGTAACATTTGACATTTAGGACACTGCCAACTACGAATATCTAAGCCTAGATGATCTACTTGATGTAGGCAGTTACTACAGGTCTTTGAACTGGGGAAAAATCTATCTACTTCAATGTAGGTTTTTCCTTCCCATTGAGCCTTGTACTTCAACATGGTGCAGAATTGACCCCAGCTAGCATCACTGATTGATTTTGCTAGTTTGTGGTTTTGGACCATATTCTTAACTGCTAAGTTCTCTACAACTATGACTTGGTTTTCGTCCACTAATTTACGACTTAGTTTGTGCAGAAAATCTTCACGACATCGAGTAATTTTATTGTGAACCTTAGCAACTTTAATACGAGCTTTATTACGGTTGTTAGACCCCTTGTGTTTACGGCTAAATTGTTTCTGTTTTTTAGCAAACTTTACTTCATATTTGCGGTAGTACTTGGGGTTGCCGTGCTTAGTCCCATCAGAAGTAATAGCGTAATGAGTTATCCCCATGTCTATCCCAACGGCTTTTCCTTGTGAAGATGAAGCAGGAATATCCTTGCCATCATCATAGAGACAGGCAGCATAGTATTCACCGGATGAAGTCAGTGAGACTGTAACAGATTTAAGTTTACCGGACGGCAAACGAGACACTTTACAGTAAACCTTACCTAACTTAGGAAGAGTCAGGTCACTACCATCTAATTTTATTCCTTGGGGAAAGCGAATAGATTGCTTTTGTCCCTTTTTCCGAAAGCTTGGGTATTTAGCACGCTTCTCAAAGAAATTCAAAAACGCACTAGATAGGTCTAAAGCAACTTGCTGCAAACACTGTGATGGTGGCTGTGTTAACCACTCATATTCCTTCTTCAACGAAGGTAGCAAGTTAATAATGTCGTTACGACTTAATCCTTTACCAGTTGCTTTGTAAGTTTCGCTAGTTAGGTTAAGAGCATAGTTGTAAAACCAGCGTACACATCCAAACGACTTTGCAAGCAATATTGATTGCTCACTAGTCGGATAGATTCTGTACTTGTAGGCTTTTAACACTGTACTTACCAAACTACTATTACTATGGTAAGCTAAAACATCAAGAATGTAAAGCCGTCCTAGAAGGACGGGGTTTTAAACCCAAATTTTCAGATAAGACCTATTTCTCTCGTCAATATCCTCGGTATAGTTCCCAGTACCTGGTGTTTTATTACCATCCCCAGACTTGTCATTATAGCCATCTTTAATACTGCTCGATTGCGGCTTTGGTTTAGTTAAATCCTCTTGGAAAAAATCGCCTTGGTGATTGCTGGTAAATTTACCACCAGCAGATTCTACCGCTGCTTTCTTTTCTTCGGGAGTATTGGCAGGTTGTCCATTAATACGTCTCATATTCTCAGTTTCCTTGCTCTTTTATGCTTAAGTATTGACGGCAAATGTCACGGCATACTTCTTTCACTGTCCCGCGCCGGAGTAATATCTTTTCTTGATATTTTGCAATGTACACGGATTCCTCTTCATTTCGCTCAATCTTTATTTCTAGATTTTCAAAGATATAGTTTGCCACTGCAACACTAATCCCATTGCTCCAAGTCACAGATACTCCTGCTACTTTTAAAACTAAGCGCCAGTCTATCTCATGTCTTTGCTTTAGACTCAGATACTTCAGCCAAGAAATCCCGCATTTTAGCTTGTGGGAACCACTTCTGAAAAGACCCGTGATAAACAGCCACTCCCACCGGGGAGCGATCGCATATCTTCTTGAGTTCTTGCGGTGAAGGCTTTTGTTCTTTAGCGATAATCTGGGCACGGAGTATGTCCACAGCTGCGTCAAGATTGTCAAGCGTGATAAGGACAATTTTGATAAATATTGGTCTGGTTTCACCTCCAAAACCCAAACCCTTTTCATGGGCGGTTTGCGAGATTGCCCATAGTATCCATCCCCTAGTACGTCCAGAGCTTGAGTAAAAGGTTAGTTTTTTTTCAAGCCATTTCATACCACCTTCTACGGATTTTAAAACTTTAGTAGTGGCGTTTAGTTCGTTGAATATTAGTAGCTTTGGATTGCCTTGTGAATCAAAGTTTTCGTATTCTTCCAGCGCGTCTTGGAGAAACTTAAAGCAGTCTTCAGGAGCCTTGGAGTTAAAGTCAAGGGAATAAAGCTTGTCTACCCTACCTTGAAAGTAAGGAAATTCCTTAACATCACATTTCGGATCAACAGCAAAAACATAAACTTTTTTACCTGATTGCTTGATTAATTCAACTGCATTCCAAACAAGCACGTCCTTGCCAGCACCAGGAACTCCCACTACCAGTGTTGGTTTCAGTCGTTCTGCCATCTCCCTAGCAATATCTGGAACCTTGTCTTCCGATGTTGTGCTGACTGCCTGAGTAATTCTATCCTTAACTGAATGTTGTACATCAGATGGAATAATTTCTGCTTGTACTGGGATTTCAAAATTAGCCATAAATTTCACACCATCCTTTTTAATTGGAAGCCCGTTTACCTGTGCAAAAATTAATTGCCTTGCAACTTCCTCGTCACCCACCTGTGCCCGAAAAGCTTTAAAATCCATCCCTTCTAGCACATTCGCCACGCATCCAAATTCTTGAATTGCTGATTGATTTATTTGGGATTCAGAGGCTTTACCCATCCCATAAACCATAAAACAAGTGAAGCTGAAAATTCCCAATGGTATACCTGCCAAGGAAGCAATTCCAAAAGAACCGACAATGCCAAGAATTACTAAATACTGCAAATTACCGCTTCTAGAATTTCGCATCGCTGCGATAGCCCAATCTTCCGATTGGCGCTGAATATTACCATTCGGATTAAACATTGTCATTCAGTACCGTTAGTAAACTAAAGCTCCAAATTAACATTAATACTACAAATTCAACTGCAAATATTGTTTGTAAAGTTAGTAGTATGTTTGTCCAATTTAACAATTCAAACCTTCCATATAGGAGCATATCTCCTAATAAATCAAATCCTCCTTTTATTGGTGGATTAATGGTGCAGTTTATGTAAAAGTCTAGAATATACGAAATAACGCACCATTTCTCCAAATTAGCTACAAAAGAAGTTGGCAAAGCATTGTAGGCGGTTTTAAGTTTGCCCACAATTGGCTCATCTGAAGTCTTAACAAAGACTTTCTGTCGGTCTTCGGATCTATCTATCAAACTTTTCATGAATTTCTCGCTGCTAAAAAGCAGGATAGGAAATAATTGCAAAAATTGAATTATTGCCCAAAAACAAACTCCAAAGATTAGAAGTATTCCTTCAGAGACTAAGCTTTTATCAAAGCTAAACATTTGTTGTGAAAAATAATTCACAAACTTAATGTAGGGAGTAACATTCAGGCAAATAAACCAAAGTCCAGCCGTTATCAAACAAAAGGTAAAAGTGTTTAACAACAACCTGACCCTTGTTCTTTTACGACCATAACTGTTTCTATGTCTAAAATTTCCTGCCATATTTACTCCTGATTTGGCAATGCATAACGAGCATTAGATTGTTTTTTGACAGATTCAATTAACTGTCTATCTCCCGTAAAAAACACCTCACCCACAACAGCTTTATTACCTTTGCGAACTAGAACGGATGTTCCGCCATTGGCATCACACACGATATTGTTCGCTGCCAAGGCAGTTTTGCGAACCCTATCGATTACTGGACTACCTTCACTTAGTCCAGTAAATTTATCTGGGTGCTGAAGTGCGACTACCATGATGCATCCCTTCTTAAACCTTGATTTAGCAATACTTTCTTGCTTGGCAAGCAAGGCTTCTTGAATATCGATTTGTTTCTCTTTTAAATTCTTAGTTCTGCTGTCAGCTTGCACTAAGCTCGCTGATTCCAAATTTGCCTTAATCCCAGGGAGCGACATTGATATAAATATGCACCCAAAAAAAAACAAGCCAGCAATATGAGGATTCTCTACCCAGCTGACTTTACGCCTCGCGCTTCGCAAAATAGGTGCTTTATGAGCTTGCGGGACTGGGATTTGTTCAAAGACTTTTTTGCGCTTGGTTCTCCCACCACAAGATTTAGTTCAGTTAAGTAAGCTTCAGGGTCAAAATCCTCATCTTCTTCTAATACACGTTCATAAGTGGTAATCCACTCCTCGGTTTGTTGCTGACTATTGACTCCGTACTCTTCCAAGATTTTGTTTATCCGTTCGTCATCGTTGGCGATTAATTGAAAAGCCTTAATTTGGCGATCATTTTTATCCCGGATTTTCTCTAATTGCTCAGCATTAAGCTGAGTAGATGCCGAATCAAAAACCGCATTCTCAAATGAGTGTAAGGCAACAGCTCTTGCGATCGCGCGCTCAGCCACTATGTAAATAAGTTCGTTAAATATCCTAGGGTCTAAATTAAGTTGTCTTTTTTCAGATGCTTCAATTGCAACCTCTGCCGCATCAAATAGCGAAAGGGAGGGACTACTATCCAAGGCTTTTTCCCCAACATCAAAAGCTCCTTCTAGCTGTTCCGTTATGCTCGCTTGGAACATAACTGAATCGGGATCTATAGATGCGTCATACTTGGCCAAAACCTGCAAAGCTTTGACCACCTGAGCCTCAGTATAGCGGTCTGAAAAATATTCAAAAAGCTCCCTACGACTGAACATTATCTTCTCCTATCCAGTTAACAAACTGGCTACGTTTTATGTGTGGGTACGAGCTTCTTAAGAAGCTTTTTATTTCTTGATTACTGCGTTTCTTACCGTCAATCCATCCTTGTTTTTGGGCGTGAATGATAGATAAGACAAACCGCTGATAGTTGTCCAAAAAGTCGCCTCCTTCTTGGTTGTAATCAGCAAGAAGAGGGAAAATTAACCTAATTATGTTCATCTCCCACCTCCAAAAAGAAGTCCGACTTGACCCAAGAGTCTGTGCCCACTCCTCTCTAGAAAGATAAAAGCTCAAAAAATGAGCCTTAAAGCCCTTTTTAGCATCAAAATTTTCAAAAATTTTATGTGTCAGTTCTGTTGCAATCATGCACACTTTTTTTGAAACGAGGAAGAAACTTTACTGAAACTTAGGTTTAACTGGTTCAGTAACGTTTCACATATACACAATAAAAAAACCGTGCAAGAGACTGCAACGGTTTTTTTACGAACTTTATACGACAGATTGTCAAGGGATTAAAAAAGGTGGAAATGATATTCCGTTTTCTTCAAACCACTGATTTAAGAACCAGCAATAGCCCTCTATAAGCTCTGTCACTCCCTCACCCTCTAAATATCTCTCTATAGTCCTCTGATTACGACATAGCAGCGCAGCCAACTGAGAGGGGTTCAAGTTCCACTTGGCTTTCAGTTCTTTAGGTGTCATGATTGTTAGGCCCTCCTGTGGGTCTTGGCTACAGGTTTGGGAAGTTCCCAATGTTGCAACCATTGGGGGCGCTTCAAATATTTTTACAAATATCTTATCAGGAATTCTAGCAGATATGCTATCAGTAGAGAAGATTTATAATTAACTCGATGCCGAGAAAGAAACCAACCAACAAAGAAGAAATCTTAGAGGATATAGCAACGCATCCTGAACGAGGCAAGATTGACGGAGAGGATGTAGTTCGCTTCAGTAGCGTGAATATGCAAGTTTCTATTCCAGCAGAAATGCACAGCCAACTATTAGAGGTGGCTGGTGCGCTGGGTATTGAAAGTAAAACAGAAATAGTTAGGCACGCGATCGCTTCTTTTCTATCCCAACCCGGTACAGTAGCGATGGTAGACCGGTGGCAGGCTAGAAAAGCTGAAAAGCATAATACAAGCAAGTTCCAAATCAAAAGCAAATGCCTGGGAGCCTACAAGCGTCTAGCTAGAGAAAGAAGTGCGAGATTAGGGAGTTAATTTTCTCCCTATCCATCTGGTAAATTTTCCAGATGGTAAAATATCTTAAAAACTTGCAGATGCAAAGTTTCGCATCTTTAAAATTATTTTTTCATATTGTGTGGACGGAATATCTCTCGTAGATTCCAACTTAAATTCTGCCAATATTGATTTAACATCAGCATCCTTAAGTTTTAACTCACCACGCGCGATCGCCCAGAGTCGCTTGACCAAAGGAATGGGATACAAGCCCCGTCCTTCTAGGACGGCTTTTCTTGATTTCTGATGTACTCCTTTAGAACATCTAAGGGCGCTCCTCCAACGGATACAGCAAAATAGCTGGGACTCCATAAAGCTTCTTTGTGGGGTTTTTTGTATCCAGCTTGTCCATAACGACGACTGGAAACACCTTTCAAAGCATTAACAATTTGAGAAATGGACAATTTAGGCGGATACTCAATAAGTGCGTGAACATGGTTATTTTCACCGTTAAATTCAATTACTTCAAAATCCATTTTTTTAGCTACCTCTCTAAACGCTTTATCAACCAGTTCAAGACTCTCCTTTGTAAATACAGACCTACGATATTTGGTAACGCAGACCAAATGGATTTTTAAGTTTGTAACACTATGTCTTTCTCTACGAAACTGGCTTGTCATTTTTTGTAGATCAATGTATAGTTTTAATTACAGACCAATTATACATTAGCCATGAAAGCCAGATATCAATTCCGATTCTACCCAACAGACCAACAGCAACAGCTTTTAGCTCAGTTGTTTGGCTGTGTGCGCGTAGTTTGGAATGATGCACTGGCTATTTGCAAGCAGTCCGAGAAACTGCCAAGTAACAACGACTTGCAAAAGTTGGTGATTACGCAAGCTAAAAAGACTGATGAGCGTTCATGGTTATCTGATGTTTCCAACATCCCATTACAGCAATCTGTATCTGATTTAGGAGTTGCCTACAAAAACTTTTTTGATTCACTCAAGGGTAAGCGAAAAGGTAAAAAAGTAGGTATCCCCAAGTTTAAAAAGAAGACTGGCAGACAATCAGCGCGGTTTAGAATTGGTGGATTCTCAATCAAAGGAGATGAAGTATATCTAGCCAAAATCGGCAACGTTAAGCCAATTTGGTCAAGACAGTTACCATCTGCACCAAGCAGTGTAACTGTTATCAAAGATTGTGCTAATCGCTATTTCCTCAGTTTCGTTGTAGAGATAGAACCTATTCATTTCAATGCCAAAAATCAAAGCATTGGTATTGATTTAGGACTCAAAACTTTTGCAGTTATGAGTAATGGTGAAACGGCGGTTAGTCCTAATTACTCGCAGAAAGACTGCAAAATTCGTAAATTACAACGCAAGCTAGCAAGACAACAAAAAGGCTCTAAACGTCGCGAAATTACCCGTTTAAAGATTGCCACACAACACAATCAAGTAGCAGATACACGAAAAGATTTCCTGCACAAGCTATCAACCAAAATAGTTAACAATAACCAAGTAATTCTTTTAGAAGATTTGAACGTGTCAGGAATGGTTAAAAACCGCAAGCTAGCAAGAGCAATCAGTTTGCAAGGGTGGCAAGAGTTTCGGATATTGTGTGAGGCTAAATCTGAAAAGCTTAATCGGGAATTTAGGGTAATCAGCAGATGGGAACCTACTAGCCAGATTTGTTCTTGTTGCGGATATCGCTGGGGCAAAATCGATCTGTGTGTTCGTTCAGTATTGTGTCTGAACTGTGGTACTGAACACGACAGAGATGAGAACGCATCCAAAAATATAGAAATGGTCGGCATGGGGCATCGGCACGACCTTAAACGGACGGGGAGCGACTGTCAGACTACTTCGGCAGCTAGTTGCTGTGAGCCGTCAAGAATCGCCGACGTTCTACGTCGGTGAGTATGTCAACTGAGCCTCACTTATTGTAGCCTTATGGGGAATTCCAGCTAATGAATGCAGTAAGCTGCCATTGTCTTTTCTGGGTGGCAGAGTGCGTCCAGTAACAGCAAGTTTATATTGCTCGGTCAGCTTCCTAATTTCACCTTGCATCTGTTCATCAAGCTCCCGCATATGCTCCCACAAATACTTGATGGTAAAGGATTGGTCATCAAGGTAGCGTCCCACCCCCCAAGTTTCAGCCGCATTTTTCAAACCCTCCGCAGCCAATCTGTCAGCTGCACTCCCTCGGCTCATCTCGTTCCCATTTTTAGAAAGAACTGAAATCGGGACGGATGCGATCGCTTCTTTCCGAACACCCAAAATTGTGATCGCGCATTTACAAATAGCGTCATTTCCCAAGTATTGGATTTCGGAATAATCTGGACTCCACTCTGGGTAAACTTCATCAAGTCTTTCTCTGACTGTTTGCCAGCGCAAGAAAACCCATTTTCGGCTACCACCAGGAAGCTCCCTAACTTCATGTAAATTTGCCGGAAACGGCTGACGTAATGCTTGCTGGATATTTTTTAATTCTTCTCTAAGCTGCATATATCAAATGCGTTTTTTGTGAAATATTTTCGTAGATGTTCAGCTTCTTCTCCAGAAAAGAATAAAAATTCTGGGATTTCATTATCAGGAGCAGTAAAACTGATTAAAACTCCTGTAGTTTTGCTACCATCCACTCGCTCTTTTTTACAATTCAAGTTGACGTGAATAATCTGGTTTGGATTTATAATCCACTGATTAATTCTTATCATTTGGTTTTATTCCTAGACAAAGTTTTATTCGTGATTTATACTGGCTGTTTGGTAGGACATTAGCTGTCCACAACACATGGCTATAAAGTGAAATTCGGCTACTGCTTGAGTACCAGTAGCCACTTTTTTATTAGATTTGAGTTTTAATCAGTTTCCATTCATTGGCTGTAATTTCGTCAAATGGCTTATTAAGTAATTTGTGCAAATCAACAGCTACCTGGTGCTTACATCTTACTCCTCGCCAATAACAATGACTACACTCGCAACGTTCTTTAAGTTCTGGGTGATTAGGACGAACAACATAATAATGGTCATTCTCGGTATTATGAACGATAAATTCATTCCCGCGTTCCTCAATAACTTCGATTGTTTTAGAGCGGTCAACACTCCAGGCAAACATCATCTTTAAAACCTCTATAGCATCGGCTGAGGAAGAGTAATTTTTCCCATCGCCGCACTGCCAAAATCCGTCAGTATTCCGAAATATTAATCCAAGAAACGAGCCGTCTTGGTAAGCATTGTAAGCAGTCTGATTTTCTGTCTGACCAACTTTTTCTAATTTATTTTGTGATTGTGGTTTAACATCAGCTACTTTTTCTGGCATTGCTTTGAGAATAGCCTGAATCCAAGATTCCTTCTTGCGTTGGTCTTCACAGGGTTCAACATTCAAACCGTAAGCGATTTCTTTCAGTTCTGATATTTTTTTTGATTCAAGTTGCTGGCGGTTGTATACTCGCATTTGGTACAATTTCCTTGCATTAATATTTTTGATTCCCAGTGGTTGACGCCATTGGGTTTTTTGTTTAAAAAAGAGGACAGGGTGTTAACCTGTCCTGTGAGAATTCTTCGACACAAGTTGTGAGATGCGGATGCGTTACTTCCGCATCAAACAACCAATGTAAAAAACGCTGCGTAATCTTCTACGCAGCGGAAGCATCTATGGTTTCTTGATTCATCGATAATGTTTTTTGACACTTATGTTTCCTCTAGAACCGAATTCCATCGGTAGGTGATGAGTTGTTTTTACTTGCCTATACCATAGTCTAGGCAAATGTCCGAGAAATGTCAAGACATAATCTAGGCAAAATATAGACAGTTAATAGGTAAAGGAAAAATAGGCTATTGTATAGGCATGAGCTATAAATTGAATTGACACTATGCCTAGAGACAGTAATCAATTGAATATTCGGGTTGACGAAGATATAAAAAAAGCCTTCATTTTAAAAGCTAAGGAAAAAAATACTAGCGCCACAGAATTACTTGTTTCATTTATGAAAAAGTACCTGGGTATGGAAGAAAAGGGGGTAGACGACGAGAAGCTAGAAAAGCTTATCAACGAGTTAGAAAACAGATTAAGGCGTGAATTCCAAGAAGAACTTACAAAAGTTAAAGCTGAATACGTGGGGGAGTTAAACGTCTGAGAGCGGAAAATCAATCTCTCAGACGATGGCGAGAAAAAATAATTGAGTCAGACCCTAACAAACAAAACCCTGTTCCAGGTAAGGAGCAGGGTTTTTAATTGCCTATACATAGTATAGGTTATATATTGACATTGCCTAGACATATGTATAGACTGAATAAGTGCGATCGCGCTTATCCCGTAGTAGGCTCTCGCAATGCTCGGAGTTGGGTTTTCCGAACTCCGAGCATTAACCCCAAATCCTTGCGTGGTCAATTTTCCACAATGCTCGGAGTTGGGTTTTCCGAACTCCGAACATTCTGAACAATGAAAAGTGAATATCGGTTTCAAGAAGGTGGGGCTTGGAGAATATCAAGAATGCGTCGATTCTCGGTTTGTAATCCGCGAATCTCCGATTGCATTTCTTGCATCTGCTCTGTAATGACTACAAAATTTTGTTGGTGCTGACTAACGACTCCCGTCAAACTGGTAACAGAAGTCATTAACACGTTAACAGCGTCTGTTAGCGCTACAGTTGTTTGCGCTAAGGACGACGTTGTCTGTGCTAAGGACGATGTTGTCTGTCTCAGTTCCTGGGTTGATTGTCTCAATTCCGCGTTTACCACAACTTGGTTATCTAGTTGTTGGGAGACACGCTCTAAAGTTGCCTCAATCCGATCTAATCTGTCATTTGATTGGGTCATTTTTTATCACCTGTTTTCTTTATTTTGACCGGAAAGTATTCAGTTTTCATGGTTCGGATAACTTCCAGTTACGTACAAACTAGCTGAGTTTCAAGAAACTTAATGTAAGCATCTCGCTTATCTGTGGCTTGATACCAACAGCATTTGTTGTCACTCTGAACAACACCAATGATGGCGTTGTAGGCGGTATCCACAATCAGGAAATGTCCCCAAGTTCCTCGGTAAGAATAGGGTAGCTTCCAGATTTGTACCCGGTGTTTTTTGTAGTACTTTTCACACGGAATAATATCGGATGGAACTACCATCCATCCAAAGCCGTGAGGTGCTACTTGGTCTAATCCCAAAGAAGACATTAGATTGCTCCAGTAGTCGCAAACGTTTGCAGGGTGTTAGCAGCTCCACCTAAATCATGCTCATCATCCAGGAGGTAAAAAACTTCAGAGCGCGCGATTTCGTTGTCTAAAGATTTGTTGATTTCGTCGTAAATTTCGTCGTACATTTCTTGGAGTTTTTTTAGTTTTTCTGCTATTTTCTGTGCTTTCTGTTGTTCTACAGTCATTGTTTTATCCTCTTGAAGCGTTGTGTAGATTTTTGGTTGGCTTTTTGGTGCCATGAATCTACTGTATTGCAATTGCACTGCATTGTCAACCCCCTTGCAATGCAATTTTCCTAAAACTCTTAGCAGAGCTATAATCGAGCCAAAGATAATGCAATGCAGCACAACATCAGCCTATGAAATTAACAGACCAAATGACTTTTAGGACAACAGCAGAAATTTTGACGAGGATTAAGAGTTTGGCGAAAAGCTCTGGGAAAACGTCTTCTCAAATTATCAATGAGTTCCTTATAGACGCCCTGGGACTTAACCCATCTCATAACGAAGAAGCCGACAAAATTGAACAAGTAAGACAGGAGATGCAGCTAGAAATACAGCAAATGAAAGCAGAGTTGGAAGAGCGCTTTTCTCAAGTTCAAGGGGAAGCTCTAAAAAAATAGAACGCCTGAGAGCAGAAAATAAGTCTCTCAGGCAACAGCGCGATCGCATACTCAAAATGCTCAAAGAAGACCCGCCTCCGTCAAACGACAAGGCGGGTTAATTTTTCTAAAGACCAAAATATTGCATTTAAACTGCAATGCAATATAATTAAGTTTAGCAGCGAATCGCTTAATTAGCGCTCTAACTAGTCGCGGTTCCATTGTCCGAACCACGAAAACTAAATAGTCACCTATCACAACGTGCGATTATCTCATGGTGATAACGGTCAACATCAAACCCTTGGCTTTTATCACCGTCTCTCTTAGCCAACGCTTGGGCTATTCGCTGGTAACAATCACTGCCAGACTCATACCCATGACCTTCCGGTTGATAAAAGAACAATAAATAAAGCGCACAAGTTATTATCACTAGTAACAACGTATCTTTACTGAATTTCATTACTGTAAAAAGTCATAATTCATACATCTTTTTTAGTTTTCAGCTAATTCTTTTGCAGCCGCAAAGATACTGAAAAGTTGTTAAGAAAATATTAATTTTGACATTCAGCCAGTAAAGTATACGGGTGCTTAATAGATGAGGTTCATCCTCAGCATTAAATCCGCGTTTACCTCATGGTAAATTTTCCAGAAGGGTAGTTAAAACGGTGGTATCGTTTCTCGGATATCACCATGAAAATTAAAACCAAACTGGTTCTTGGATTTATCGGTTTTTGTGTCCTGTTAGCACTTGCTCAACCAAAGAAAGCGGAACAAAATACACAAATTGCACAGTTCCAACCCGAACCCACACCTGAATTACAAAAGCCAAAACCAACACCATCTGCATCCCCTACTCCTACACCAATTGCTCAAGCTACAAGCTGGCATGAACAATTGTGTGTGGGAGACAAATACTGGGCTTCAAATGGTGTCAGTATAGCCCAAAGAACAGCGTGCCAGTACATCATTTCCAAAGCACTTAAACCTGAAACAGTTGTAATTGCTTCAACAGCAAACAACGATGACATCGCTGATCAAATGGTCGGGAAAGGTTTCAAAAAAGTCAGTTGGAGAGATGAGTACAACCCACTAACCAGTAGTGAAAACGCTTGCATTTACTACAAAGACAACTCAGTAAGTTGTCACAAAAATTCAGATACGCTTATAGTCGCATCTGAATCAGAAGAAGAGGCTTTTCCTCAATGGGATTCATCAAGCTGTAGCGAACCAAACCCTAGTATTGGACAGCGCACAGCTTGCCAGTACTTGCAAGTCGGTTCCCTGCAACCACAAGACATTATTTATGTAGGAGAAAAAGAAGATGAAGCAGTAGAAATTTTAAAAACCTCAGGATACGAAGTTTACAGCGACTGGCGTTCCTTTGACCCCATAAGCGATCGCTCTATATCAGCTTGTATTCCTTACAAAGATAACTCAGTGACCTGCTACAAAAAGGCATCACAAGAAAACAAAACTTAAAGGAGGGTTTGCTTGACCAAACTTGCAGCGGGCATGACTTGCCGTAAACTAAATACTGGTAGTGTCGGGACAATAGAAAAACTCTGGGAATCACCTGGAGGACTACAAATGGCTTCGGTAAAATACCCAGAGTGGAGCGTCCCTGTTTCGGAATTCCAAAAAAATTTACAACCCGAAGAGCCAGAATTTACCGAGAAATTAGCGCTTTTTTACCAAGCGAATAACCCTAAACAACTCTCAATATTTGATTTATTAGAAAATACCCCTTTGGAAAATTTACCAGAGGGGCAAACAAAAAGCCACCGTTGTGGTGGCTAATCATCTTTCAATATTTCTTGCAACCGTGAAACTTTTTCTTTGAGTCTTTTATTTTTATTTTCAAGCCGAATAATTTCTTTCTCGTTAATAGCCAGTTCTTCAAGGCATTCCTCGATTAGCTGGCTCGTAACTCCCCCACTATTTCCGATTTCGTAGCTAGCGGAATCTCGTGACGCGCAATCAGTTCCAGAAATTGACTGCGCGTTAGTTTGCGAGCCTGAGCCATCAAGGTCAGAGACTTTGCAGCGGTCGGAGTCAACGAAACCGTAATATCCTTCTTGCGTTCGTCGTAGAACTGATCTCGACCACGAGGGTCTCGTCCACGAGTTTCCACATAAGCGTCTTTTTTCTGCATTGTTTATTTTACCCATGCATTTTTCCAAATTTTAGCAAAACGAACAGCGTTTAAAAAACTTTTTTTTTCGCACATGATTTGATATTATCATTTACTAATAGACATGGGATAATAAATGCAAAATTCCTTACCCGATTCATACCTTGACCTAACAGAAGCTATGCCCCATATGGCTTCCCTTGGATACAACAACCAAGAACAGGTTCGGTATGCAATTAGAAAAAATTTATTCCGGCTAGGCATTGAGGTATCTGACACCTCAATGCCGGGTGCTGCTCGGCCCACTTACCGAATCAATCCAGTAAAGTGCCGCGAACGCTTGTTGGAATCACCCGCCAAGCGGAGCTTGCATAAACGCGGTCGTCCGCCAATCCACCAAAAGAAATAGCTACCCCGCCAAAGGTAGCTACTTCAAGATTTATTAGAACCTACAACAAGCTAGGAAATCATTGCAGGAAATAATTTTAGGAAATCATTTCATTGTAGGAAACTATTATGTACCATCTACTTGATAAAAATCAAGTAAAAAGTAGACTTGACTTTCGGCAAATTTCTCCTTTTGAGATATCTATTCCCAAGGGTATAGAGCCAAATCAAGAGGAAGTTGAAAAACACTTAACCGCTTTAAAGAATCGCGGTTGTATACCTGACCCAATTGTTACTTCAACGAATGAATTAATTGAAGGTATAAATCAACTAGAAGCCGCCAAAATAAGTAAGCAAGAAACAATTCTTGTAAGAGTAAAGCCAACCAAAGGTAACAATTCAAACTTTACTGAAATAGAAGTTACAAAACTAACACCACATCCTTTACAAAGAGAAATATATGGTGAAGAAGACATCAAAATTTCAAAAGTATTTCAAAGCATCAAAGAAACGGGAGACATTGAACCGATCACAATTTCTCCAGATCCTGATACGCCCGGACTATGGCGGATCATCAAAGGACACACCCGTGCTGCAAGCGCCAGAGAATTAGGAATTTCCCGGATTCGGGCTTATATTGTTCAGTATTCTTCACAAGAAGCTGAGAATGAAGCTTTCTTAAGCTCCAATACCTACCGTGAAGAAACCAACGAACAGAAAGCTCTGCGATCGCTTTACTGGTGGCGGATAATTGAGAAACGTAACGAGGAGCGCCAGAAAGCTGGTGTGTCCGACGGAAAAAGAAGCTTAACTCGTGAAGAAGTGGGCGAGCTTGTAGGGTGGAGCGGGAAGACCGCAGAACACGCGGTTCAGGTAGTCAAAGAAATTAAAAATTCAACTGACAGTCAAGCATCTGAGCTGCGGGCAGCTTTCAATAAAAGTGTTGATGGTGCTTATAAGTTAATTAAAAATAAAAACAAGACCGACCTACAGACAACAAACTGGAAGCCAAAGCACCTTGAAAGTGTTGAGGTAATTGGAGGTGAATTTGCTGGTAGAATAGGGGAGATTCGCGGTACTTCTGGCGCTTACTGCTTTGTAAGTTTTGGCGATTTGCACGAGCAGCACAGCATACCAATCCACCAACTTAAACCGCTGCAATTCTGCCGAATACCAACTTCTGTAAAAGAAGAAAATAAATCGAAAGCAAAAAGCCTTGGGCTAAAAGATGGCAAGCAGCTCCTTCCGGATAAGCCACGGAATGAGGGCTTTAACGTGAAGGAAGTGAGACAACTACCCGCAACCTACACGGGATTACATTCATTAACGGATATAGCGATCGCGCTATGCCAATTATCTCCCTCTGAGATTTCTGAGGTAATCGGACGCGCTCTCCCATCTTTATCCGCAGAGCAAATTAACGCACTGGATAATGCGATGTCAGTTGCGTGGAGCAATGCGGCATGAATCAACTCTCGTTATTTGTGGACGAAGTTCCAAAACCATATACTTACTTCCCTGATTTTCTGAGCAAGCACGATGCAGATGCCATTAATCTCCACTGTCAGGGCTTGAATTGGTCTCAAAAAACAATTACGCGATTTGGATTTGTTACTCCAAATCCGCGACTTGAGTGCTTATACGGTAGGCCCAAAATTACTTATAAGTATGGAGGAGAAATAATTTTAATTGCCGAAAAATGGACAGAAGTCCTTTATCATCTGGCGGCTAACATTGCAGAACATACAGGATACAACTTCCAATACTGCATCGGCAACTTGTACCGCGATGGAGACGATTCTATCGGCTGGCACGCTGACAACGATTCTTCAATGGGTCCAAATCCAGCGATCGCAAGCATTAGCCTAGGTCAGATGCGGTTATTTCAAATTAAGAAAATTGGCAGTGACGCTAAACCTGAATCGATCTGGTTAGAGCATGGCAGCCTTCTACTTATGAAACCAGGGATGCAGCAAACGCACGTGCATCGCGTTCCCAAAGTAACAAAAGGGTGGTGTGGAGAGAGAATCAATCTGACCTTCAGACCGCATAAAAATGAGTAAGCAAAAATTCCGAATCGGAAATTTAGTACAGGACAAAACGAGTGGTTTGGTCGGTGAAATTAATACCGTAATCCATACCACTACGCAAGACTCTTCTATGCAGAGTAGCGTATGGACATACAGAATTAACAATTTGTGCGGAATCGTTCCTCAAGATTGTTTACAATCCTTTACACCTTGTCCCAACTGTCTTATTGTCGGCTGGGATTGGGTTCGAGGCTGCTGCGAATGCGGATTATCTCCAGAAGACCTTTGCTCAAAAATCTAAATTTAAAAATGAACATAATTGCTGCTGAAAATCCAATTCCAGACCCAAACTGGGATTATGCTCAAATTTGGCATGAATTACAAGGAAGCAAGAAAGAACTTGAAGCATTGCTTTCTTACATAGCAGTGATAGAAACTGCCGACGATTCAACGGATCACAATATTTGCCAGCGCATAGATGACATTGTACTACAGATGAATTCTGTTGCTGGCTTGATTAATGAGACAGAAATTTCTGGGTTGATTGAAGAATGAAAATTACCTATCCGTTAGACCGATAATCATGCGATTTTCAAGACTATTTTTAACGATTCCTCCCGAAGATACGGCTGCAATCCAAGCACAAACTCCAAGTGTGCAAAAGCTCTGGCTGCAAAGTTGGGAATCCGATCCATATGGCAGCCGATGGATACCAATTGTCACGAATTTAGCTCAATCCACTTTTAGAGTAGCCCGAAAAATTTTAAGTCTTTTAGGGTTATTTAAATTTAGGGCTGTTAAAGACGAGAATGATGCGAGAAAGACAAAACGGTGGGAGGTTTTAAACTTGCATGGGTCAAGGGTAAAAAATTTTTGGCAAAAAAGTGCTGAAAATGAAGCGAATAACGATCCAATTCAAGCGAATAACGATTCAATTCAAGCGAATAACGATTCAATTCAAGCGGCTAATTTATCCGAAACCCTTGAAACCAGTAGCTTTACAGAATCCGTCAAAAACTCTTCAGAAACACATCAACAACATCTCATAGATGTTGTTGATGTGTGTTATCAAACTCAGCCTACTGAAGAGGCTGAGTTTGATAAACAAGAATGCTCAGATTTATTTGAACCGAAAAACCCAAGGCTAGCCTTTCTAAAGGATAGAATAGCTAGCCTTATAAAAGGCGTTGAAATCTCACCCAATGAAAAAGTTAAGCGAGCTTTTTCCCGCTTTAACTGGATACCTTCTCAAGGTAGGATTGACCATTTTAATAACCTGCCTGAAGGAGAGAGAAGTACTAGATTTGGAAAATTTAGTTCAGTAATGAAATCCTCTATAAATCCACAAGTAGTAAATATCGAAAATATCTTTGACAAGGTATTTGGATACGAAGCTCCTTCAGCAGAAAAACGCGATAAACAAGAGTACATAAATAGGCAAAAGCAACTTGCTAGAGAAATCCGAGAAGGAATTGTCTCAACATGAAACTATGCGCTCATAAGTTGCACCGCTCAAAGAGTTAATGCTTGTAGATTATGTCGAGACGAACGTTACCTAACGGAAATATTTCCACTCATTTCTCCGGAGTTTAACACGCTCTTCTTGCCAAACGCTTCACTTATTCAGAATGAAATCGTCGATGGTCAAACCCCGCCATAGGCGATCGCTACAAAGTTGGCGACTATTTTTGCAAGGTTGAAAATATAGTTGGAGATAAATACCACATTTGCTATATGCATGGTCAAGACCGCTCATATGTAGGCATAGATTTTTTCCAGGGTAAGGAGGGCATACCTGCCGGAGAATTTACCAGAAGGTATGGATTTTGGAGGCTAAACGAAAAAGGGGGATTGCATCCTGTTGACCCACCATCTTGCAGCACTGATAATCTAATCCGTTGCGACACTCTCCCAGTGAGAGAGAAAATTCGTTTGTGTCAGCAGCGGATAAAGGGTCAAAGATGGTATGCATCTGATTTGAAGAAGCTGAAGGCATCAAAAAATAGGCAACATGGAATTGAAATTTGTAGGAATGCGATCGCGGAAGAGAAGCGGCGTCTAAACGATTTGATATATTCTCAAATCCCAACAGACCAGCTATTTTACTTTGAGCAGCTGCGAAGAAAAATAGGACTATGGAAAGCGATTAATTTAACCGCTAATATCCCAGTTAGCACCTAGCTTCTCCTTGATAAGCTGATTTATCGTACCAATGTCTTTTGAAGATAAAGGGGTCGAGCTTTCTTTCATCGCCTCCTTTACCTTTCGCAGACTTTTTTCTAGAAGAAGTGAGCGGACTTGTTCTGGGATGGCGCTATTATTCAAGAGTGCAACTAGGACAGTATATTCTGCTGGATTCTCTTTAGATAAAAATAATTTTATTTTATCGTAAACAGATGTAGAAATAATTGCTAACAAAAAAGCAATCCAGCACTCAAGACGCGGCTCCTCAAATTCTGGCAAATCCCATTTGTTTTCGGTTTTAACCCAAATATGATTTACCGAAGGTTGTGGAGGCTTTTGAAAAATTGAGCCTTCAGTATAAAACAGATTATTAATATCTTCATAATCTGTTTCTACTACCAAAAATCCAAGCGGAGGAGCGACTTTTTCAGAAGCTGTGCCACTGATATTTCCTTGTTCGTCAATAAATAAAAACATTAGCTTCCTACAGCCCTAAAATTACGTAAAACCAGAGCTCCATTCTCGGCAGCAAGTCGTCCGACGCCACCACCACCACCATTTCCCCCAAATCCACCACCACCACCAGCACCTAATCCGTTCCCACCAATACCTGTTCCAAATGCACCACCGGCAAGAAGAATTGTGGCGCCACTAACATTATTGCTTGGCGAAATTAGTACGGCTTGACCTCCACTACCACCACCCCCCCCTAAAGCACTTCCAGAAATTGCGTCACCTCCTCTGCCACCTCTTAAATCGAGAACTGCCGTAGGGGAAACAACAACTGAATCAAGGGAGGATAAAAGAATTAATCCTCCACTACCACCACCCCCCCCTGAGATATCACCAGTTCCCGCAACTAGCTGCCCGGATTTTCCGTTTTCTCCGACACAAGAAATTGATCCGGAGCAAGTAACTTGACCTCGTGCTTCGATCCATAATCCTCCCCCTCCCCTGCCACCACCGGCTAGCTCTCCCGTACTAGAAGCTGCAAGATTCATGAATCCAGTACCACCTCCCGAACCAAAAGGTGTTGCGGCGTAATTATAAGAGTTGCCCCCCGTAGCAGCGTTTCCCGCACCCGGACCTGATCCAGTTATCCCACCGAAAGTTCCAACTAGATTGCTTCTGACCATATTACCTGCACTAGCAAGTTGAGTCACGACAATGCTTCCTGAAATATTAGCGGTTCCAGAGCAAAATATTTTCGCAAATCTGGAAATTGTTAGCGTAGCACCGGCTTGAATGGTGAAATTGCGATAATAATAATATCCTTCTCCCAGAGTTGCTGTGTTTGTTAGTGAATAATCTCCTTGGTCGCCATTGCCTCCAAAAATTTTAATTGAAGAGGTAATAGGCGCGATATTGAATCGCGGTCTGACATCAATAATATTGGTGATTGCGCCGCTAATTGTAGTTACTATTGCCAGAGGCAAGCCGAATTGAGGTTGAATTAAGCTACTAGCAACAGAGCCAAGTTCGTTAATAAATATATAATTCGTTTGATTATTATTCAGTAATAAGGAGCCTGCCGCAATAACACTGATTTGTCCCGAAGGCAAAGTTACTGTTCCAGCTTGATAATTAATAGTCAATCCTGAAGCGGAAGATACTTTAAAAGTATCTCTAAAACTTTCCCATTCGGGTTTCAATTGTCCGGCATTGCTGCTTAGGTCGTTGTTTGTTATTAGGGGAAGTTCGCCATCGTTAGATGGATTTGATTTAAAGATTGCATTGTTAATCGCATTTAAAAAAGACGCTGAAACTACACTTCCGTTTACAAAAATAGTCTTTGGCATTTATTTAAACACCTGCATAAACAATAAAATTTAACGATAAGTAAGGAGGTAGATTTTGGTGGCTTTGACCCCCTGTAAAATTTGAATTTCCATAACCGCTTCCAGCAGCAAGTCCTCCCGAACCACCACTCAGGAGGATATTCGTGGGAACTTCGGCATTAGTTAGCGCAACCCTTTCTGCTCCTCCGCCTGCCCCTAAACTTGTTGATGCTACAGTTATTCTTCCGGCTGCTCCTTGAGATGTGCCGGGATTATCGGGCATAAGAATTGTCCGTCCTCTACAATCGGGAAGATTGAAAGTCGTGGTTCCATCTCCCGATCCATATCTAGTTCCAAAAAGTGAGAATAGAGTAGTATAAGTTGTTCGAGATATTGCCCTGCCATCAAGAAATAACCATCGACTGGGTGGCGAAGTCGCGCCCCACATCAATACCGCTCCAATAGGGATTAAACCAACAGCAGCGATCGCGCTATCTACGTATTGGCAGTTTGCAATTCGTGTGTTATTTGAATTTGGTGCTTGTGTTGGAGCAAGCGGATTTCCTGTCAGGCTTGGGCTATTGATTGGTGCGTAATTCGCCAAATTAGTCGTACGCACCAGCTGCTCCACGATATCTCGCACTGCGTTAGCAGTAGGTGCCCAGGTCGCTCCATCCCATCCCGTGGAATTGTAAGCTACGTCATTCCCCCCAGTTCCTCCAGGATTTCCCTTTTCTGCAAGTATCTGCCATCTGGCATTTGTGCTAGAAGGAGTTTCACCAGATGCTGGGTCAACAGCAATGTAGATCCAGCTACTTCCAGCATAATTTACAGAGTCGTCTCGCTGATACCAAGTAGTACTGGAATAATTACCTTTAAATCTTGGCCCTCCGCGCAATGCTTCCACAAAATCAGGATCCGAGGTCAAAAGCTCTGCTATTTGTCGTATTGTTCGCGGGAGAGAGTCTGTCGAAACTCTCGTAGGAATTAGATTAGCAAAATCAACCGACGCTACATTCGGAACAATGGCATGAAAAGCCATTACTTCATAGGGAGCTTGGGTTATCACTTGCCCCAATCTTTGCGATTGGGCAGCGTCATAGAAAGTACCTGTATACCAATAAGTATCAGTGTGCTGAAAAACCGCTCCCGCGTACTGCGTACCATCCGGTAGGAAATAATCAATACGCTCCTCAAACCGCAGGACGCGAAAATAATACGTAACGTTGCTTGTTGCGCTTTCTACTAGGTTTACCGAATTTAACGAGCCTGCTGTAAAGGGGAAGCTTCGCTCCGCTTCGGTGTAAAGAGCATCCGGATTTTGGCTCACGTCAACAAGCGGAGCATCTAATTTTACGATTAGCTCCCCATTAAAGGGCATTCCCCCAGAATCTACAAATTTTCCATTAACTAAAACCACGGAGGAGGAGGAATAACGATATTCTCACAATTCCCCCTTTATGCGTGGAATAAAAGTGGAAGATTTTCCAGAACGCTGCGGATTATCCAACAATAATAACAGCGTTGCCGTTCTTATTGCGATCACTTAAGCGTTCCACGGACGGTCAAATAGCTATATTTGCATCAAAAACAGGTTCTCCTACCGCTGAGAACCCTGCTGTGAATTGGCTATAGCAGACAATGCTTTTAACGTAGCAGGGACTATAAAGGCGATTAATCTTAGATGCCAAGCGCCATTCTTCAGAAGTGCGAAGATATCTTAGAGGTAGCAGAAGGAAGTATTCAAGCGCTTCTCCTCCCAGGCTTTCCCCAGCGCAGTTCCTTCCGGCGAGAAATTCACCTAATAAATAGATTTTACTGGAGATTGCAAATACATTAAGCAGAAATTCAAGACAAGGGCGGCTGCCTTTGCTTTCCCAGACAAAGCAGTAATTTTTTAAAAGAGTTCTCTTTGATTGCTCCGACCATTGCGTTTCCCAATACTCCCCAACATAACCGCACAGCTGCGCTAACCAATCAAGATTGGTAGCTTCTGCTGTATCTGGGTCTAGATAATTCTGGAAAAAGTTTTTAATGACTGATTTAATAGCAATTAAATTTTCATCTAGTGGTTGCGTCAACCAATCAGCAACACTCTTCAGTTCACTATCAAGAGGATGAACTTGATACTTACCCTCGGCAATTGGCAATCTGTGATATATGGGTCGGTATTGCTGCCACGCACTAGGCATTAGTCTAAATCTCCCCCTGAGCCAAAACTGTATCTAAAGATTTCAGTTCCTAATACCAGTTCGCATGATAAGTCGAAAAGATAGGCTGCGCTGTATTGGTTAGGAAGCGGAAAATCCGCGTAACTCACTTCCAGAGCATTATGTGAAGACACTGACTGCACAATTTCTACGCCCGCAAGCTTGACTTGAAATTCCAATTCTTTGAGAGCTATTGTTTCCCCTAGTGGAAGGTTTCCAGGTTTTAAATATTCTGATAATCGTTGGTAAATTGTTTGCGCCACAATTTCGGGATTGCTACCAGGTATCAGAGAAGCGATCGCATAAATCTCAAGTGGGACTAAATCGACTCCTGAAACATAAATATTTACCCCAATCGGGGCTTTAGGAGAATTCCGCAGCGCACTTTGCACTTCATTAATCTGTGCTTGGGTCAACTGAGTTCCATCCGGATTCAACCCAAAAATGTGTACTGCACCTTTTTCCGCAGAAATTTTATCAGCTGATAAAAGTCCAACTGTCTTTGCTACGCTCCCTTCTCCCAAGAGACTCCGTACTTCCTGCTCATAGTCGTCAGCACTGGTTAATCCTCTTCGCCGTAGCGCTATAAATCCTCTTATTTTGGCTTCTTCTAGAGATTCTTCGTCAATTCCCCCACTTGCTGGTTCAGCATTGCTAACACTTTGCAAGAAAGCCCGTGATTCGGAGAGATTGCGAATTGAGTATGCCGCTAAATTGTATTCTCGCCCTAAATTTTCTGCGATCGCTCTAACTTGCCCAGATATTCCTCCAGTTGGAATAATCAAATCGCTTTCAGTAAAAAAGTTATAAGTATTTGAAGCGTCAGATACCATGTACCCCGCACTGAGGTAAAACGGATTTCCCAGTGGTGCGGAAAGAGTAAATGTGAGATTTACCACTGCTGCTTTGCCTAATCTCCGCTGTATCCCAGCAATTTTCAAGAATTGTACTGCTACAGCTTCCGGCAACTTATTTGTGTAGTACAAAAGTTCTAATATAGCGAATAAATGCCCTTCGTAAAGAGCGGCTATCGGGGACGCGGGTGAAAAATCATTTAGGGTGCGATCGCTTGCAATGTAGCAAGTGTCAAACATTCCTTCTAGTATGAGCTTAGCGTCTTCTGGATACAGTGAAGGCGCTTCCAGTGGGGTAAAGAAAGTCGGGTTCATATCTCTTAACTTTCCCTCCAAATACTTAACCATATGTCCAATCTTCCATATGGTGGTTTTAACCCGTTAGTTCAAAGTCAATTGGCGTTTGTAGTGTTCCGTTGATTTGCCAGTATATTTGTACTTGCATTGCACCATCTTCTTGAATGTTTCCTTTTACCTCAAATTCCACGCCTGAAATTTGTTCTTCTAGAACTACCTTGATGCGAGAAACCACTATTTCAGGATTTTGAATAGATTCAAAGATGAAGTCAGGTGTGCCAAAATCAGCCCTCCAAACTCTTTCCGTCGGACGGGTTTCCAGTACGCTAAAAATAGCATCACGGATTGTTTCAATATCATAAGATAACTGTAAAGACCCGTTTGTTATATTAAGTGGGTAGCTAATTCCTCGGATTATAGTCATATTAGAATCACATGAAAACAGTTGTTATTAGCAAAAGATGTAGAGATATTATTGAATTAAATAATGCAATTACATTTTTAAAAGATTTGTTGCCAGAGGTAAATATCAAGTATTCGATTGAACGTGTATATCTTGGTGATGCCTCTGATTCTCGGACTCCACCAATTCACGTGAATTTTATCGTTGAAGATGATTTTGATTTAAGTGAATTCAAAATTTTTGTCTCTACAAATCAGTGGAAACTAAATATTTACTAATTCACTGCGGTTAATACCCCCGATTATTGTTGATGTCACCGTCGGTATCAGTCGAACCAACCACAATTACACTTTTCCCATTTATCGTGACATCGCTTGCATTAACAATAGCGATCGCACTACCCGCAGCATTCCACTGCCATTGATTCCCACTACTTCCACCCATTACCCACTCTTGACCTGCGGAATTACCCATACGTAAAACACCTCCGCTCATCACTACATATCCCCCGCTGCCATCTTCTATCCGTACCTGAGATTGGCCCTTGATGGTGATTTGATTCTCTTGTGCTGATAAATCTATTTCTCCGAATCGGGTCGATATTGCTAAATTTCCCCCTACGTCTACTGTCAAATTACCCTCAACCTCGTCATCACGATTCCCGGTTACTTGATAAGTTGCTTCTCCTACCACAGTCCTGCGGTCGTTTCCAGGGATTTCCACCGCGCAGTCATTCACTGGATCAGATTGGGTAGGGTCGGATGGATTTGTATCGTTGTGTGTTATTCCAATCCACACTCCATCATGTGGGTCGCCATCTAAAAATTGAAAGTAAACAGTGCTACCAACAAGCGGTATTGGTGCATCCATTGCCGGACTCGGATTGCAATGCGCCAGCCAGTCAGTTGTGGCAAGTCCGGCTTTGCTTTGAGGGGTTACTTTAATTCTCCGTTGGTTTAAAGGGTCACTATTGTCGCAGACAATACCAACCTGTAATCCAAAAGTACGCGAAGTGAGGTCTTGGATCTGCCTTTTCAGTCGATTTAGTTCGGCGATCGCTTCTAAAAATTGCATAATTAATATTTATTGCATGTTGCGTTATACCGCTGAACGGGTAGCCCCATTTTTAAGACATCTATCCCGACTTGTGATAACAAACATACTTGTCCGTTTTTGGTGAAACTTAAATGAAGATGCGGCCCTGAGCTTCTGCCAGTAGTGCCAATTTTCGCTACAGCTTGTCCCTGTTTAACCGCATCTCCTTTTTTAACTAAAAAGCCATTTGGCATTATGTGCATATATTTGCATTCATAGCCTCCACCATAAGTAATAGTTAGATAGTTTCCCGCACCACCGTTGTAGCCTGTCAATAGCTGGGTTACAACACCGTCAGCCATCGCTACTATAGGTGTTCCTTGTGGTGCAGTTACATCCAAGATTTTATGCATATACCCTGGGGGTCTACCGCGCCTTGTGCCATAGCCATCACCAATGGTTGTGGCTCCCTTTGGTACAGGGAAAATAAATTTTCCTGGAGCTTGGGCAACTGTTGCATTTGTTGAGTTTGTTGCGTTTGTTGCGTTTGTTGGTGTTACTACACTATCGGTCGGTGGTGCAGCTTGTGGTGTGTAGAAGGTAATGTCAGTTGTACCACCTGGCATTTTATGCCGGATGGAATACACTCGCCATTCTCTATCAAAAGGCTCTGGCACAAGATTTCCCGATATCCCAATTATTGAGCCAGGTGCGAGGGTGAGAATTTCAGGTGTAGTTAAAACAGTGGCACTAGATTCATACCCTTTAATTCGCTTGGCTTCATCAGCAATTTCTTGCCCCTCGGCTCGTCCATCTGCTAAATCAATGCTACCAATAGGCTGTCTAGGTAGCCCTGCAAGCGGGTCTGTTGGTATACCAGGATTAGCTGTTGCTGCTACAACCGGAGTTTCTTGTTGAAGCTTTAGGCTTTCTAAAGCAGCCTTACTTACCTTACTGTTACTCGTGCTATTTTTTCTAATTACCCCGTTGGCTGCAACATCTTCAGTATTAATTGTTGTGCCTTTGGTTGTTTCAATTGTTTCGGTAATTTTCTTGGTTGTTGCGGTCGTATTCGCTCTTTGTATTTCAGTTTTAATGGTTTCTGTTATTGTTACTTTACCGCGCTCTGTAGTTTTATTGGTGGTGGTGGTGATAGTTGTAGTACTACCATCAGCATTCTTCTTGGTATTAGTTTTTACAGATGGCTCTTCTACCTTTTTGGATGAGGAAGTGGGTGAGGGAGATGGAGGTATCGGTGAACTAGTTGCAGGCTTGATATTACCAGTAATCGCTGGTGCAGCGCTGCCAGTTACTCCCGCTGTTTTCTCGGTGTTCTTCCCCGTACCTGTGGCATCTTCCTTTTTCTGCTGTTGTACTGCACCAGTTTGTCTATCCACCACCGCTACAGCTTCTTGAGAAGGTGTAGTTTGGTTGGCAATGCGATCGCCTCGCGCTTTGTCTCCAAATTTCAGGTTAAGCACGATATCACGGTCTAGGATAATCCCAGTAAATTCAGGTCTACCGCTGGGTTTTAGTATTAACTTATTTCCCTGATCCTTCACTGAATATCCAATACTTTTGGCTTGCCGCAATAATAATTCGTAGGTGGTAATTCCAGTTTGGTCAAGATATTGGTAGGTAGGCCCGTTTCCTTCCATTTCTAATTTCAAGTTATTTTTCCGACAAACTATCTCTGCCAATTGCCGCAAATTTATATTTTCAAAGCTTTTATTTTCGGTGCGTCGCGTCATCAGCCATCTGATACTTTGTCCCGTAAAAATAGTTTTGTCAACATCCCCTTTTTCTGAATCTGTACCAGTATGGATGAAGTGATAAGAAAATGTTTGGTCAGGTTCAAAACCAATTTCAATAATTATTTCTGTTCCTTTGCTTGAAACTTCTTGCTGTAGAGAAGTAGGAGTAGCTTGGATTTGTTGAGGTTGTGGAGGGGTGGGGGAAGGAGAACTCGGAATCATCGTCCGATTGGTATTCAGGCAGTAATAAATGATTGGTAAAGTTCCTATTTGCTGGTCAATTACCGAAGCGTTATACCTCCCGTCAGCAACATACTTCCCGCTTTGATAATGTTGAGAACCAGATAAAAGATAAGGAGACGGTCGCCCTTTGTACAAATAACCAAGCCCATTATACGTTTCCAAAAACCAAGCTAAATCAACTGGATTCCCCCAATTTACTCCCTTGAAGCGATTATCGGAAGTAAGCGCATCAATCGCTGCTTCCTCGAAAGTGTAAGGAGGGTTTTTTCCTGGTATCCGTCCAGCGGGAACTCTTACTGTCTTGCGCTTTAGAGAATCTCCATTTGCAAGATTTTGGCTGAAATTATAAGTGCATTCCCGATAGTGGATGGCTGCAATCACATACCAAGGCACTCCTGTAGCTTTGGAGATTGACTCATATTTAATCCGATTTTTTACTGCACCAAGACCTGCTTCTCGTACCTTTGATTCTCTGGGAGGATCTACTTTCAATGAGTTCCATACACGGCTGTAGTATTCCGCTTGTGCAGCCTTTGTTCTCCCAGTCGGACGGGTTAAAATCGCTTCTCCCCCTGTGCCTGTAGGTAGCGCTACATCATCAGTTGGAGAGGCGTTAAGAGCGCCATTGTTTGTTGGTACCCTTGAAGATTCTGATGTCTTAAGTAGCTCGGGAGGTACTTCAATTCCTCCTTTTTTAAAACTAATATTTTGATACTTGCTACCCCAATACAAATCTCGGTCGTAAAGGGAGAATTGGCATTTACTTGCATTTCGGTCTTCCCCTAAATCTACTGATAATTCTAGTAAAGTATTATCACCACTAGTAAACACATCTTCACCAATCCGAACCCGACAGAAAGGGGCAATCAAACGCATAACAATTAGTTAAATGATTACTTGTGAAATAATTCCCTTGGTACCAATATGTTTTAAAATTATAAAATAGTTTCTTTATAATATTATGCTGAAAATTAAAGCTGATTCTAGAAGCTCTCAAGTTGAAGCTTTTCTAAAGGCTGGCGGGAATCATCTACTGCCTAAAATTAGAAAAGACTTACCTTATAAGTTTCCTGCTCAGTATTTAAGCTGGCAAGTTCTTTCTGCTTTAACTGCCTTAGTGATAGAAGATTGGAATCATCGTTTATACGATTTTGCGACTATTTGTAATAGCCACATAACTGGATTATGGCTAGCAAAAAAAGCGCCTATTTATTGCTTAGATGCTTCTCTTTTAACCAAATTCCAGTAAAGCGATGTATCTTACAAATCTGTATTACATGATTTGTGTGCAGAGCCGCCATTGTATTCATTAATGATTTTATTTCCTAAGGTAATCAAAACTCCTGAAGGAGAGCTTAAGCTTGACCTCCAAGTAGCCAGCGTACTAGTTGAACTGGCTTATTGCCATATTTACTTGCTACTTCTTCTGCTTTACCAAACACCGCGAAAGTATCACCAACAACTCCATTTACCTCGCCTAACACCTTTAAGGCTTCTTGAGTATATCCCTGCAACTGAGGTGGTATTTTATCTTGGATTGCTGAAATCGTGCCAGTCGCACCCCCAATGGTCTCACTTATTTCTGAAAGCACAGGTTTAGCGTAATTAAAAATCTGTGCAGTATCAGGAATTTCAATGTTTAAGCCTTCAGTCAAATCCTCGAAAACAGAAAGGGAGGGGTTAAGGTCGAGTAGCTCGGTGAAACGTGTAACGTCACCATTGAAAATACGATGCGCGATCGCACTTAGTGATTCTCCCGGTTCGGTTTTAATTGCGTTCATTTTAACTCCGGTAATTTCTTATCTTTGGCAGTTGGCAAGGTCGTTACACCCTGTCCTGCCTTACCAGACCGACCGTCCCACACCAGTACCACGCCTAATTCTTTACCACCCTTTCCAATCATCTTTACCTTACCAGTATCCTTATCGGTACTGAGGGCGTATTGATTCCCTCTGATTGCGGTTTGGATGTCAGGTGTGAAGATACTTATATTTGTTTCCAAATATTTTTTAGCAGAAGAGGAAGCATCTTTACGTTGTCTATCGGTAAGGGGAATGCGTGGCAATTTTCGTTTTTCTCTGTCTTTTTTTAGATCAGATACTAGCTTAGTTTGGCGTTTTTCTATTTCACCACGACTGGTAGCTTTAGTAACTTGCCGTAATTCTAAACCCAGTTTTACTGAAGCTGGTTCCCCACCCAACCATGCAGTTTCATCCCACTGTATCTGAGTCAAGACACACGGCCCAAATTCCCGACTCCCCATTTTAAATTTGAGAATAGGAGGCGAGTATTTTTGGTTTTTGATGTCCGATTCCAGAAGCTTATTTAATCCTTCGAGCAAAGGACGCAGCGATTTACCATAGTACCAAGTCCGCAAATCCATGTCTGAGATGCTCAGAGTTTGTCCATCAGTGGACTGGTACTGAATTTCGCTCCCCGTCGCTGCCAAAGGTTTAATTTCTGTGTAATTAGCTTGATTTTTAATTTTCAAGCTTTGGGGATTGACGAGAAATGTCCACAAAGGCTTGGGTTGATTACCGTTAAAATCATACTCCAGAAGGATGGCTTCTACCTTGCCACCCTTGGAAGCGCTTGGAAGTTGATTGTAAACCGTAGGGTTAAAGCGCATTATACGTAATTTTTAGCTTGTAACCATTTCCAAAACTTCCCGCCGTCCAGCACTACTGTGTCAAACTTTTTCTGACCGCTATCGCGGCACGCAGGCATGAATTTTGTATAGTGTGTAATCGGATGCTGCCCAACCAAACACCCATAGGAATGGCCTCCTACTCTGGTAGGTGCGGGACTATCTTCTGAATTGCCTGTGGTGTGCTGATTCACGCCTGCCCCGTCTGTGTAAAGCTTGTCCCCAGTGCGAATAAAATCTTCATTATCGTCTCTATATCCCTTGATTTGGTCACACTGAACTAAAGCCCATTGATTGCTATTACGTGTAATGTGACGCCCAATTTCCCAACATTCCTTGAAATGGGTATCAAGAGCGATCGCAAAAGTTCCATTCCGATTCATGCGATTTTTTACGGCTCGTACACCCGGTTCTGTGGTCGCAGCGCAAGAAATAATTATTTCTTCCTCCTTGGGTTTCCACAAAATCCGCACATCATTAAACCTGTCTGGTTGGTTTAATGTTGGCTTCCAAGTGTCTGGGTGTGCATCCTCTATGTAGGTAATGGTAAAAGGTTGAGTTCTCCACCCATTTTCAGCATAAAACTCAGCAAGTGCGCGGGCTTGAGATATATTCATTTTTAGAGCTAGAGTTCCCTCTTGCATAAGCGGAAAATTTTCCACAAGGTAAGAGTAAAAAACCATGTGGGAAATTTTCCACATGGTCTTGAGTTCAAGCCAATACGCCATCTTGATACTGATTAAATAGGAGTTCAATTTCTGCAAGGACTATGGATGCGATCGCCTTAGCATCATTCCCAGAGATATTAAAAACCGGAGAAATCGTTACATTTCCTCGGCTTTGCGCTCCTACAGTTGCACTTCCCCGCATCATCCGCCCCATTTGTGCTGGGGTTAAGATAAATTCTGAACTATTTGCAATTACTGGGAAGGCACCACTAGGCATTTGGCTTGATTCAGTGGCAAGTGCGCCTAGCATACCGTTAGCTGCTGTAGGAATCCGACCACGCCATAAGTTTGCTCCCATGACTTGATTGGCAGCACCATTTACCAAACTGCCAATGGGATTTAGTAGGGTTGAAGCTGTGCCAACAACCGAAGAAACTGGGTTAGTTGGAGTATTTGGATTTTGTTGAGTAACTACTTGCAATACAGTATTTTTGGCTCTTTCAATTGCTTGAGTAATAGCACTTTTTAAGCTTTCCCACATTCCTATCAGCCCCTGTATAAGGAAGGAGAAGAAGCCTTGGATTGGGTCTGTTGCTGCCGTAACAAGGCTTGTGGCTGTAATTCCAAAATAATCTGTTATTCCCTGAAAGCCTTCTGTGATAGCAAAGGCTACCCCAATCACAAGCATTTTAATACCGTCCCAGACAGCAGTTAATAAGCTGCCAATTATAGGTATAGTATTTTGCCGGACACTTTCAACCCCCGCAGCCATTGCACCTGCGAGGAAAGAGGCAAGGACAGCAAAGGACGCGATCGCAATCCGGCCAATAGTAATAAGAATATCTGCCCAAGGAAGATTGATAACAAATATTGCAAGCTTTCCTATAATATCGCCGATAAATTTGGTGATTACGTAGCCCGCACCCATTGCCAGTTGTGACAATTTCGCTCCGTTTTCTCCTACTAATCCTTCAGATAAATTAGAAGTTTTTGCGAAAAAGTTGTTGATAAATTCACCAAACCCATTAAGAAGCTTTTGGAATCCTATTGTCAACAAAGTTGGATTAAGGTATCTCTGGAAAATAGGTTTTAAAAAAGCCATAGTTTTAAGAGCGAAGTTATTTAGTTTTTTGCCTAAATAATGCCTTAAAAAACCCGAATCAAAGGATTCTTGTAATCCTCTGATTCCTCCTCCACCAGCATTAATGGCATTACTAACAATTTTTATTAATTCTGACGCTTGTGTTATCCAACCTGTTACATTGTTGATGCCATTATAAAGTACCAGCATTGGGTCAATAGGCGGAACACCTAATGCTGTTAGCAACTCTCCTATTTGCCCAAAAAACCTTTGCAGCGCTTTAATTCCCCCTGCCACAGCGCTCATTACTGTTTGGTTCCCTTCGTCTATTGATAGGTCTCTCAATAAACCAAATACCCCAGATTTAGGGTCAAAAATACTTGATTCAATTCCTGCTAAAATACCTTCAACAGTATTTTCTGCGGCTTCAATTACTTCGTCTTTAATAAATTCTGACGAAACAGCTTGGACAATTTCCAGCCGCTGCTTGGCAGTCATTTTTTTGAAATCTTTTTCCGTTTTTCCCTGTCTTTCTAAAGCTTTATTAAATCGTTCCATGAAGGCGGGGTTATTATCTGCGAATAATAGTTGCTTCGCACTAGCTATATTTCCATCCAACAGCCGCGCGGTGAACATCCCTACTGCTTGAGAATGCGTCCCCGAGGTTACTCCCAACAAGGTCATTTTCTTGGTGATATCCACCAAATTTTCTTTAAATTTCCCTTGGTCAAGGACTCCATTAGCATCTTGGAAAGCAGGGATTACATTGTCCATGATGGAGTTGGCAACTTGATTATAATCCTTGGTTGCTCCTGGTAATGCACCCGCAATCACGGAAATTTCTTTGCTAAATTCAGAGACGAATTTAGTTGAATCACTAAATGATTGTTTTGTTAATGCACTAAAAGTTGAAGCTGCGCTAACATCACCTATTTCAATTGATTTAGCTTCTTCAAACTTTCCCATCATCAATCCAACAGCATTTTGAACCGAACCAATTGCTGCTGTAAATAAATTGGCTTGCAAGATACCACCGGTAATTGCATTCGCCAGATTGTTAGCTCCACCTGAAGCAGCATTGGCATTGCGTCCTAAACCTCCCATCGCTGCGCCAACCCGGCCGAATATATTTGAGGCTTGGTCACGCGCAGTAATTATGAGATTAACAAGGGTGCTTGCCATACTTTACGCTTTATTTTTCATGCATCTTACGCTCCTTCTCCACAGCTTCTCCATGAATAGCAGCCATAATTTGTAGTTGTGTAAAAGGGTATTTTTCGTATTCTGAAAGCCCTTGAAAACTACGATTATTTAAGTAATAAACAAGTGTTAAAAATACTTGTTCATCATAACTATTAATTTCGCCTAAGAAAAGACTTTAACGCTTCGTTAATTAATAGAAATTCTTGATAATTAATCTTTCCTAGCTCTTGGTAACTAATTCCATCTTTATCGCCCCACCTTGTACAAGTTAGAGCAGCCGCGATCGCTGTTTGTTCAACTTGGTCGCTAGATTGCTTACGGATTTGTTTCATATCACCGACCGTGATATCACGAAATACCACAATCGTCCCGTCAAATAAGGTTAGCTGAATTGAATAATCTGCTAATTCTTCCTTGCGTTCCGCTGCAATATTTTCAATGTCGAGGGTTCCTTCAGTCCCCAATAGCTCGCTAATAGAAGCAAAATCTCTTGCAGAAAGTTTTTCAAGATGTACTGGAGCTACTCCAGGTTTGTCTCCAAAAGATGTGCAAACGCGAGAGATAATTCTGATAGAAGCTTCAAGTTCATCAGTGATTTTAGAGGAGCGAATAGCAAGGATATCTTCAAGCAGAATTTCTCTAAATTCAGCTTTTAAATTATTAGAAAGCTGAATTTTGTAAGTTGCTTCCTTATGCTGCGGAATTTCCTCAACTCCTGAACTGCGGGAGCGCAAAATTCTACCCATTATTGATTCTCCCAATCATCACCAATAAAACTTAATTTCAACATTGAAACATCGTTGGATTTTTTATCCACTTCAAAGCCTTCCAAGCTAGTTGGTTTGCATCCGTAGACAATAACAGACGGGCCGATTGGTTCAACTTCAGGACAGTAAGTAACAGGAGTAATTGAAATAGTTATCCCTTCATCATTGCCGTCACAATAATTGCGCCAAAAGTCAATAATTGGTTTATCAGCAATAGGGTCAAAAGCTTTTTCTAAGTCCATCTCGTTTAGTTCACGCGGCCCACACAACTTGTATTTTCTATTAGTAAGCCCGTCGTTATATTCACTAATTTCAGCTTTGTCCTTGATTCCGGAAAATTTCTCCCAGTACGAATCAATTCCTTTAATCGTTACCAAATATTGCTGCTGGGTAATTGGCTTGATACTTGCTGGCATTAGCTAACTCCCGCTGATTGCTGTACTTGGTCTATCGCTACTCTAAAAGTAGTTATCAAAAGCCTCTCCAGCGTTGGAACTGGAGCTACAAAGATGTCTACCCTAATAATTCCTGCTTCCAAATCCGTCGCGGGGTTATTTGTGCGATCGCATCTCACAAAAAAGGCATCTCTTGGCTGCGCTCCAAAAAAACCACCCCCATCCCAAAATCTGTAAGCAATCGATTCAGCCGTTTCCCTAATTCGGGTAAAAAGCACTCCCAATCCATCCACCGCACTAAATATTACCCCACCATTATCAAAAGTTCGCATTAGGGTGCGATTGAATACTGACAGAATAATCCGGGTATTTACAAAACGGTAATAAGGATTACTACTACGAGTGCGTGAACCGTAAACTACCACACCATGACCAGGTAATTTGCGGATGCAATTCACACCAACAGGGTTTACCACAGCCTGCTGAACTTTACTGACATTCACCGCTACATCCGTTACCCCACGCAATGGATATTTGGTGCCCGCCGGCGGTTGAGCAAATCCTTCTATCCGGTAACGGCGCAGCGCTACAGCAGCTACTCCAGCACTGGGAGGAACTGTGTTTCCCGCCAAATCTTTCACATAAGGGAAAAAATATGATAAGTGACCCCGTGCAGACGTATAATTAGATGCCTCAGTTTGAGCTTTTGCGGGAGTATCAATAGTTGCAGGTGGGCCAGAGTCCACGAAACAAACCCAATCAAAACCATCATCGCTACACAAATTCTCCATTGCAACTGCAACAGAAGTGCGATCGCTCTGCGTTGCAAGATTCTCAAAAGCTTGCGGGCAAATTAAAATCCCTTGCTCGTATTGGTCTGGGTCAAAGCTCGTGTTAATCGCATCAATAAAATCAGCCGCAGTTACGCCAACTGATTTAGTAAAAAATAATATTCCGTTTGAGATATTAGCAAAGAAAAGTTTTACTGAATTTAGGCTAGGGGATGCGCCAAATTTAGTAGTAAAGTCATCTACGCTAGTAACTTGCGTGGGTATTTTGGCTGTTCCAGAAGCAGAAGAGCCTATTAAGTAGCATCGGTTGAAAGAGGCAATATCTGCGGGTATTACACCAGCGACATCCTCATAGACATAAGTTCCGGGAGCCGTCAACTGATTTATGTTGAGGGTGGACATTTTTTAAGCTCCAAGCGAAGCTGTAGTACTGTATATACGTAAACTTCCCTGCGCCGTTGCTCCATTTGTGTAGCGAATGCGGTAGTAGCGCAAAAATAGTTTTTGCTCGTGCGTGGTTACTCCGCTTGCACAGGGAATAGATTGCACAAGATGCCAGTTTGTGGTATCTGGAGATTGTTCCACGACTAAAGTTCCTGCTTGGTCAGTTGCCACTAATAATCGTAATGTATTGCGAATTAAGTTTGTATCTCTACTGGGACTATTGAAAATAGCATTTGCAGTCAAAGGGGCTGCTGTTTCAGTAATTGTAGATAGAGAATCTGTGGCGCTGATTGAGCCGCTGCTGACAGATACTGAGCTTCCTGAAACGCTAACGGTATTGGTTACGCTTACCGACGAGGAACCGCCTAGAACATGGACACCTGCTGCATTTCCTAGGTGAGTCGCTGCACGCGACGTAGAAATTTCAGCATTAATTTCTTCAATATCTTCGATGACCACCGAGTCAATAGACAAGGTGGTATTGGAGGCAGGCGCCGTTGCCAAATTTTTAACGCGAATTTGGAATTTATAGTCTAAATTTGGATTCGGAATTTGACGATTACGGGTTGCGACTCCTGTGCGGGCGCTATTTGATTCAGTTGCTCGTGAGCTAAAGTTTATTTCAGTAGCTCTAACATCAAATTCAATAATCCCAAAACTTGCAGATGAATTTATGTTGATAGCGCTATTGCCAATTGAGCTTCCTTCAGAAAAAGCAAAATGGTTAATAACAGTTGTTATAGTCCCATCTAATAAGAAGCCGGCTTTATTCTCATTATTTGAATCACAAATCTCAAAGTATACTTCTTGATTATTAATCCGTTGAGAAGTTCTAAAAATAATAGAAACTCGGCAAGGAATTTTAAAAAAATAAGTTGTTGAAAATACTGAAGAGCTATTTGCCGAAGTTCCTATGTTGATTTGAAATAGACTTGAAGAAACAGCAAAAGATTGCCCTACTCCTAAATCCCAATCCCAAGCTTCACTCCTTAGCTCAGACCCGCTGAAATCTTCACGTAGCCGTTGGCGCGACGAACGTATATTAGGTAAAGTATTTACATCAATTTTACCAATATTATTAGTTCCTGTAGGCAGAGAAGGCAAAGAATTGACGCCAATATTGGCAGTCGGAGATATTAAAATAGGATTATCAATTACTACTTTACCAATATTATTATTTCCAGGAGGCACAGAACCAGAAATGTTAACGCTTGTATTATTTGCAAGCGTTACACTAGGTAGTGTTTCGATATCAACTTTGCCAATTAAATTTGTTCCGGACGCCAGTGAAGGTAAAGCTGAAATGATTGTTCGGTTTTCTGTAATATAAGGGTCATTATCTGTCCCTGTTCCGGAAGCTTTTACAAATTTATTCGAGCTATCGCCATCTTTAATCTTTAAATTAGCCATTATATAAGTTCTATATAGAAGGAATTTTCGCCATTACCAAAATTGGCTGTGTATCCGTTAACTGGAACAAAGCCTTTTTCAGTTAATACAAACTCTTCATCAAGGATATTTTCTTGTAAATTATCAATTTTGCTGCGCCGAATCCCAGCCCGAATTTTTATTGGTGTATCAGGTCTGAATGGTGGTACTGTTCCGGGTAAAGCCCTAATCCCATCTTCAGAAATTGGTGTGTAAAGTGCAGCCTGCCCTTCAATTTGCTGCATTGCTACTGCTACCACGAGCGCATAATACCAAATACCATCCTCGGCTTTTACGAATCCCTCCTGTACTGGATAGCATTTGTGCGAGGGCCCTTTAAGAGGGATGAATCCGGTAATTGCATAGCGAATCGCATCCAAAATTGGATAAGCGCCTGAGTGCGATCGCAAATCGCGCAGCTGCAAAGATAGTTCATATTCAGCAATCACTTCGCACGTCGCAGGAAGCATGGAAGTGACACGAAAACGCGATCGCTTGTAACCAATGAATACTTGTCCCTTTCTTCCTGGTTTTGGCACTTGTTCACTATCACCAGGGAAGGGAGTAATTGTCACCTCAAACTCTTCAAGCAGATGCTTAATTCGCTTTACTATGGCGGCTTCAGCTTCTGCAAGCATTATTTGTGCAGTCTCCCGGATAAAGCGATCGCTGCGTTTGAACTCGCTACAGCTTCCCTAATCTTTGTAATAGCGTTATTTTGGTCATCACATGAAGGTGTGTTGTCTAGCACTACCTGCGCGAAGTGTTTTGCAGCATCCCTTATCGCATTAAAATTGGGGATTTTTTCCTTTGAATTGTGATAAGTAAAAATATGTTCTAAATCAAATTCCATTACCAATCTCCTAAACTTTCAGAAGTCCATACCCGTCCTGGAGACTGAACTAGAACCACATCTCCAACTCCCACACCTCCACCCGTACTACCATCAGTTCCCTCAACAATACCTGGAAGGCTGGCTTTATTTGCTGCAACGTCTTTCAGATAGTAAAAAACTAAATCCCTCCGACGAGTCACTTCATCTCTTGGTTTATCTTTGTCCAAGATGTATCGTGCTACGTCACAGGTATAATTCCGGATTACTGCGGGTACAACCGCCAAAGGAGTGCGGTATCTTGTTTCCAAATAAGAATCCAGCTGCGCTTGAGCATCTTCAATCGCTCGTGTCACTACAGCATTGTTAATGCTAGTAGCTTCTGGGTAATCCAAATTTGAAAGTTCCAAAATCTCAGCTTCGCTAAAAGCTGCAATCATGTCAGCAGGGGTGGCGTACGGCATCTATAATCCACCTGGTAAATTTTCCATGAGGTTAAGCGGGTGGATTTTCTGGTTTGCTTTCTGGCTTATTTTCTGCCTTTACTTTTGGCACGATATCCAGAATGCCAATCTCCTTAAGCCTTTTAGCTGTTTCGTCTGGGAGTTCAATTGTATCCCCAATTTGAAAACAAGTTCCGTCGTGATAAAGTGTATCCAGGATTTTGTAAGTTTTCATTGCTACCTTTTACGCCACAGCATTTTGTATAAAGTATCCAAACTCTGGCCCACAGATATTCTCCTCGCAGTGGACTCCCACGCGCACCCGCGTACCACCCTTTAGTCCAATATCTGGGTCTGGGCGCTGTCCAGCAATTCTATTTCCAGTCATTGCCGTTACACCAAAAGTCATGGTGTAGGGAAATGAAATTTTTTGCCGACGAATTAACGAGATATGCTTGCCCCAGAGGCGAGTTAATAAAGGAGTTTGATTCCGTCTGTTCTGGTTATACCAAGCTGAACCGATTACCACCTCTTCCAACCCGAAAAGCTTTGCCATAAAGTCTGCTGTGACGATACCCGAGCCACCTTCATTCCCATAAAAAGCTTTTACCATTTTTGGATGCATGGACAGTTTCGTGAAAGCTTCTCTATTAATCACCATGACATTGGCACGCCGAATCATGGTATCTAGACCAGAAGCTATGACTCCAAGCGGATCTGAGTTTGGATCACTAAATTGACTTGTTCCCGACAATGTTATCCTCTGTGAAGCGGGATAAATGCTCGCAGTTTGGACTAAGTTGGCTACCCGTCGCTCTCGATCCAGCATCGTTAGTTCGGTAAGCATTTCAGTGACATTATTTACTGGATTTGGCGCATTCCCAGCCGCAGCATTATCGATGTCGGACTGAGGGATTGGGTCTTCAAGTCCCCAGTCTTTTGTTCGTGATTCAAACTCGTCAAAACTAAACTCAACCTCATTTGGTCGCCCAGTTCTTCCGACTTCAGTATCTGGGATAGAATAAATTTCAGCTAAACGGTATCTCCTCCAGCTATATTTTTGGGAACTGCCAGTACTGGCAGGAGGTAAGACTTTATCTGCAATAAAGTCTTCGTTTTGGTAGCCAATAGCGATCGCAGTTTGAGCTACGTCATAAAAAAAAGGTGCTTCAGTAGACATTTTTTATAATTGATTATTTAACCTTGCATCATCGAAGGATTGACCAGGACTGTTCCCAAATCACCGCTAACACCGCTCATCCCAGCAACGCCAATCACGCGAGCATTTGTGCCAGCAGCAGGTGCAGCGGGAATTGCTCGTCCTTGAGCGTCGGAAGTCAAGAGTTGACCTCGTGTTACGTTGGCTCCATATTCCACATCAGCAGTGCCAGAAATTACCACATCAAAGCGTTCATTAGCAGCAATAGTTACTACCGGAACAGTGGGAGGCGTAGAGCCAGTTTGCACGATACGCTGCCTTGAGCCTTGAGGCACCTTGGCGATTCCGAAACTGAGGCTTGATGCAGAGCTAGATTGAATAGCTAAGTTGTCAGCCGTTCCAAAACAAATAATCCTGCCGTTATTAATAGTGTCGCCAGCAGTAAAAGTTTTATTCAAAAGCTCATTTCTTCCAGCAGCCATTATTTACCTCCCATTACTTCATGGACAGCTTCGGAATAGCTGATAATTGAGCCTTTAGATTTGCGTTCATCAACTAACTTGCGTGCTTGTTCCGCGATCGCTTTCGGGTCAAGATTGGTAATATTTTTACCCTCAGTTGCGACTTCTCCGTAGTTAATTACCGCAGGCCGTAACTTCAGCCAGCCCTGAAACCAGTCAAGAGGAGCAGCAGACTTTTCTTCCGAAAAGTCAATAGTTTCGTCGGGTAGCGCACACATAAACTCAATTATTTCTGTCTTTTCAGAAGGTAACAGCCGACCTTCCGAGATTCTGTTGGCTACAAAATCCATGACACGGGCACGTTTGAGGGCTGATTCCTTTTCTACTAATGCCTTTTCGCGTTTCTCTAATTCCGCTTCCTTTTCTGAATAATCCACTGAATCGGACACTTCGTAAATTTCCTCCATATATTGAAAAGCTTGTATGGCGCGTCTCCCAATCTCCTCAAGTTTTTCTTGAATGTCAGGGGACATAAATTCTGATATTTGCTCCTCAAGTACTCGTATGCGTCCCTCAAGATAGTCAATTGCTTCTTCAGAAACAGTCCGGAACTCTGTGATAAGGTAGCTTGGAATTACCTGATTGGCGGTTTCTAAGTCATAAGCGGAAATCAACCATTCACGTAAATTCCGTAAAAACTGGTTGTCGTAACCACAAAAATCCAACACTCCTTCTTCTTCTGAAAAGGCGACTGATTTCAATCCCTTTACCGCAGGTGCCATACCACCCAAGAAGCCTACATGACGCAGGTAATAGTTGCCAGGATTGGGATTGGCGGGAGAATCTGGTGAGTAGAAAGAAGCGGAGATTTTTTTGTATCTTCCTTCGCGGACTGCTTCTTCAAAATCCGGGTCAATTTGAGTTAACTTCGCAACCAGTTTCTCTCCCACTCGTTTAACTGATTCCACCCAGCCATAAGCAGGTGAGTTGTCACGAGGATGTCCTACTACCGCTGGCGCATCAAAAATTTCAGGATTGTAGCTAGACGCGATCGCATCCAAATCTGAATAAGAAAAAGCCAAACTTGCGCCATTGGAACTCGTATGGTCGCCAACGGCAAAGATTTCTATTTCATGGTTTTCGCCTAATTTGGACATTGGGCCTGGCTTCTTGGAGGAGCGAATATCTTTTACAGTTCCCCATAAAAAAACCCAAGCAGCCAGCGAACTGGGCTTGAGTAGAGGCTTTTTCATGTAAAGATTATTTTTCCCAAATCACAAGTCTTGTTTTAGATAATCCATTAAGATTTCTGCCAAATTATCCAAATCCCTTTCAGAAGCCCCAAGAAATGGGCGTGCTGGAAGATTTCGCTTGGGGTAGCCAAAGAAGTGCGATCGCGCATACTTCACGTTTGTGCCAAGAATTACCTCTTTATTACTGGCATGGTAAGTAATAGAGCTTCGTAGTCTGCCAGATTCGGTGAGTATCTTGGTTCCTTTCTTGCGCTTAAGGTATGCTCCGGATAAAGGGGCCCAGGCTGCACCATCGGGGTCGTGTTCTCCCCGGAAGTTGTCGTCAGTTCGCCGCATCATATACTCGCCCATTGAAGCGAAAGCTGGGCGAAGATTTTGTAGTTTGCTCAAGGTCTGTTGTAGTCCTCGTCGTGCTACAAGGCCATCAAGTTGTATATTTATCTCACTCACATGACGGCAACATAAAGACTACACATAAAAATTCCCACAATGCAGGTAAACCACATGGAAAATTTTCCTTATGGTTCAGGGAATGCCAAGTTCGTCCTGGATTTGATTTTGTAATTGTTTGGGCATTCTTGCGATCGCCTGTTCTAATATCACGTTTCTATCTTCTTTCCGGCTAGCCCCCGGTGCTGTAGTAAATCCTGGCTCTGCTATTGGTTTACCATTAATCGCAGGTACTCCCAAGATTTTTCCTGTTACCTTATCTCGGATGCGTACAAATTCGGTGGTCGCTGTAGAAATGGTTAATCCCTCGCGCTCAATCTCTTTTTGAGAAATTGCCAAAACTGTGCATCTGCATCCGTATCCGGACGGTGGGTAACAAGTCTGCCAAAACTCGCTATCTGCGGGAAAAATTTTGTCATCAAGCGCCAGGTGATGCTTCCGAGGAACGCGACTATCACGATGACGCCACATCCAATAAGGTCTGAGTTTCAACATTTCTGGATCTGATTGCTGCTTGTATCTTCCTGCTTGATAAGCGCTCCGCAGGTTCTGATTAAATATCAATGCAGTCCGCCAATATTTATTTGCCGGATTCCAGCCCGCACGGTCAATTGCAGCCTCAAAGTTTTTCTCAAATTCCTCAAAGCTATCTCCCCTCTCCAAAGCTTTGAGAATCAAGCTGTAAATATCGTTCAGCAGTTCTGCTTTTGTGACTCCAGCAATGGTAAAAGCAAAGTCCTGAGCTTCCTGAGCCAAATCATCCCAAGACTGAGAAGGGAGAGGAATTTTTCCCTTGAAATAAGCGATCGCTTCTTTAAATTTTAGTTTAAATGGGTCAATTGTTTTTGCCATACCCTACTCTTCCCGAAAAAGCCCCTCTCGCTCCACACCTTCAATAATCCATTGCCTAAGCTTCTCGCTACGGTTAGGAAGCGATCGCACAATCGCATCAATTTCTGGAGGCAGATTGACGCAGACAGGTTTGTGGTCATGATTGATACCTAATCCGTACCCTGTAAATTTTGTCATAAACCTCTTGACACCGCATATATGCACTGTTATATTAGCACTAACAGCAGAGTTCGCTACACAAACCTCTGTTAAATACTACACACAAAAAGGTTTTTTAAAATGCAAGAATCACTAACCGCTTCAATCATTGCGATCGCTCTTCTTATCCCTGCAATCATGGTTATCGATCTAGTCGCTACAGTTTTAAAATGTTGGTTAAATTCAAAGGTTGAAATAGTTAGTATTGACTATTTCCCAGAAATACCGTTCGTGAAAGAAAGTAATAATAATTTTGAACCAATTCCTGATTTCTGGCTTCTTCCAGTTGAAAGTATCCCTCATTCTTCCGAGAAAGCTGAAGAAAAATATGCAAGTTTTCTGCTCCCTCCAGCGAAACAGACTGAGACACCGGAACTTGGATTGACTATTTTGCCTACAATGAACCTAGCATCACAGGCAGATTTTTCTAAAATGACCCTGACTCAATTAAAAGCAGAAGCAAAGCGACGAGGTATTAAAACAACTGCTTATAACGCCAAGAACAAACATATTTTAGCTGAAAAACTTAGCTACAAAATATAACGCCTTTTATGAATTACCACCGCTTACTTCAACGGTGGTAATTAATTTAAACAGCCTCTTTTATTTCAATTAATTCTTGTGAATGGCTAATTAATTCGTAGATAGGAACGGCAAAAAAATCTTCTTTCGGGTCGAATTCGTCCGCATATGAGCGTGACACCATTAATGCCTCAGTACCTTGTTCTTTTCCTAATAAAACTAGTCTAGTATCTCCAATAGTACCTATTGGGCGGATTTTATCTTCAGGCAAGAAATCAACTTCCGGATAATTTTTTCTGTTTAAAATCATTTTCTACTTTCTCAAATATAGCCTTGATATCTTCTTCTGAAAGAAACGTAGTACCTTCATTATTATACTCTTTTACACGAATTTCATCAGACAAAATACATTTATCTATAAACTCTTTTACCCATGGTGAAAGCTTTTCATAGTAATACTTTTCTAAACAATCCTCCATAATTGTTTCATTAAACAATGCCCCTTTACCAGGTTCCCAGTAAGGCGATTGTCCAGCTCTTGCCAACTTTCTACATAAATCTGCATGCATCTTAAACTCCTACACCTTTTTTCTTCCCATCAGCATAACTTAAATTTTCGTCTTGAACCACAACCTTGCTTCTATTTAAAAGATTCATGAAAGACTTTTTCTCGTAACTATTATTTAAAGCTACCGCATCAATGCCCCTGACAACCGCGTAGCGCCCAGAAGTCCCATTCTCTAAATCTTTTTTGGGCATTATCCCAAGAACTTCTCGCATTTTTTTGGATTTTTGTTCAATCTCTTTCAGTTTGCCAATACTAGTATTTTTTGTCGTTTCATGTTGGGCATAAGCCTCGCGTACAGACTTCATCGCATCATTTATGTTATTAGAAGCAACTTTAACTTCGGAACCATCAGGAGCGGTGAACGTATATCCTCTTCCACTAATTGTTATATCTATGAGGCTAACTCTAATATCAGCACCATATTTACTATTTTTGTGGGGAATTACATAATCATGAAGCTCTGCTGAAAGCCCTATATATTTTATCGACGTTGATGATTCTATGCGTGCATTCGCAATATCTAAGGATTTTTTGTAAGCATCACCTTCTTTCTTGTTTGGGGGAGAACTGGATTGAGAAACTTTTTGTTTTTCGCTTTTCTCCCACGCATCAACTTTTTTCAATAAATCCTCAATATCTTTTTTCATGACTTTAGCCGTAACAACTACGGCATCATCACTCAAAGCCATACGGAGTGTAGCAGCATTAGTTTTTTGCTCATCTTTAATATATTGGTGCTTGGCTACATCCTTCCAAGCACGCCGCTGCCCCGCAGCATTACTCTTAGCAATAAAACTGCTGCCATCTGACGAAATTCCACCAGAATGCCCTACATAGGTTCCGTTACCGTATATTCCATTTCCAACAAAATAATCCCCCGTTTTAAACTCGTCAGCATATTTTTTGGCATCTTTCCCATCAACACCGCGAACCATCATCACGGCTCCGCCTTGCGCCAACTTATCCATTTCCGCTTTACTTTTGATTTCAGGCTTTCCGTCGTAGCCTGAATCTTGGTAAAGCTGCTTCAATACTTTATCTGTCTCACCTGACGCCATTTTTTGTTTCTGAGCGTCATCATAAATTTTTTCTGTATATTCAGCTACTTTATTAAAATCGCCTTTTTTCAAAGCATCGTCCAAATCCTTAAGGCGTTGCGATCGCTTGTCAGAAGGTTTCGGTGGAGTAATAATATCGTCAAGTTCTTTCTGGGAAAGTTTTTTACCGCTCACGTAAAGGTCAACGCCGTTATCTTTGGCGAAGGAAGCGATCGCACTTGTTGGACGGTCGGTGGCTTTTTTAGGTTGGAAATGAATTTCAGCGATATCCTTCGGAGTTACTTTTCCGTGGATTTGTGCCTCAACATATTTATTTCCTGTTGTTGCATTCTGCGCTAGATCATCAATATTTTTAGCCTTTGCAGCTGCTATTAATTGCGCTTTATCCTCAGACTTGCTCTTGTAATTAGAGGGATATCCGGCTGGCAAATTATCTTTATCGTATCCATGCCGGGTGCTAGAAACTAGTGAAGCAGCATTTGGAGGGGGAGGATTGCCTGCATTCTTAACATTACTAGCAATCCCAGACTTAAAGGAATCAGCCCCCGTAAAAGTAGTGCGCTCCTTGACTTCAGGTTTTAACCGGACTGTAATTGAGCCGTAAGCCTCAGCAACATCTTTATGCGCCGCTCCATTTAAATCCTTGCCACCTAAATATCCGTAAATAGGTCGGTCTTGCGGATTCGTATTTTTTTCGTCGTACCCAAGAGCCTTGGCTTCCACCCGATTACGAGCCTTTTGATAACCATCTTTAAGGTGTGGTATCTGATGGGTATCAACACCAAGCTCGGCACTTGTTTTAAAGCGATCACCTAAAATCGCTTCTAAAGTAGTGCTACTACCAACCCGAACGTAAACGCCAACGTCGGGATCCTTCAGTATGCGATGCACATTATTCTCCGCATCTTCAACTGCTTTCTTCCCAAAGCGTTTCTCTAGGTCTTTGCGCTTTGCATCAAGTTCATCGTCATTGATTTTGATTGCTGGATTTCCAGAACCCAAAGACGCAGGCGGAGAAGATGTGCCTTTATTTGCACTATTGAGAGTGGAGATTGGACGTGCGCCTTGATTATTTGTAGAAGTAGCCGCTTGTTGTTTGATACTAGCTATTGCCGATTGTTGTGTGGGTGTCGTGCTATTGCGACAAGTTCTATTTGCAGCAATGCAAGTACCTTTGCAAGGAATCCCTTTTTTGCAGTTTTTGTTTTTAGTTGCAGTAGCAAATTCAAAAATGGAAGTAAAGCTAGTTACTTTATTCGGGTTTAACAGAGCATAACTAATATCTTCATTTGATATTTTAAATCGCAGCCGTTTGGTCAAGTTGGGACTGACCGCATCCTCAAATACTCCAGCAATATCACCATCTACATCGATATATGCCGTTCTTATTGCCGTAATCTTGTCCGTATACGACAACTCCAGGATTTTCCTAATTTCAAGAAGCGATCGCTTATCCTTGATTTGAGTATCTTCCGCAAACTCAATCATCTGGCTTCCAAATCGCAAAACGAAATAAAACCCAATATTTTTTAATTCAGGTTCGGTAACTTTTAGAGGCATTTTTGTAGCAGCAATAATTGCTTTGTCTGCTAAAGTTCCCCTGACTCCTCCAAAACCTCCCACCTTCCTGCAGCTTCACTCGCTAAAAGTGCTTGTCCCATTGAGAAAGCAAAACTGCTTGTATCAATTTCACTGAATAGCTGAAATATTGCCGACTGAGCTTCTGTAAAATCTTTAGCCTGCGCGATCGCTTGCTCTATCTTCCCAAGCCAATCCTGAATATCCCCTTCTGTTTCTTTCTTTAACTGAAGAGCGTACATATCAATCCCATCTTTTTCGGGAAGCGCGAAGTCGGTTTTAAGGGGTAAGGAGGACGATATCGAGAGCGAGGGGTAAGTTTTTTCAGACATCTCAGTAGTATCAGTGTCTCTAACACCAGAATTAGCTAAAAATTGATCATCATTTGCTTTTGCTTCCTTACTTTGTTTTACGACCTCGTAATCATCCCCATATATTTCTTTAACAGCTTCCGGCTTCAGCTTAAAGCCCATGTCAAACAAAGTTTTATCCCGTTGGGAGCGGCTATTTAAATCTTCTTGCTCTCCAAACTCTCGCCATACTCGTGGTGGCTTAGCGTTGGGGAGATTGTAAGCAGTCGTCCATTTTATTAGCGTGCGATTCAGGGTGTCTGAAAGCAAATCAGCATCAGCTTTAGCGAGCCTTTGACTTACCTTGTCATGAGTTTGTGCAGCCGCATAACTGCCGACACTCCCCATCTCCGTACTCAGAGTTTCCCCTAGTACAGCTTTACTAATCTCAGCATCCATATAAGATGCAAGTTCTTCGTAAGCGGAAATGCTTCCACTGCGTGAAGCTTCAAGTAGGATAATTTCTAGTCCTTCTGGAATTGCAACTCCTGCATCAGTAGCGATCGCGTTAAGCGCAGCCAATAAAGTATTTTTTTGCTCCTGGGTTGCCCCGCGTGGATACTTCCCGAGTGCCGTAGGGGAAGCGAATTTGTCTACGAATTGGAGCCAGAATTTTATCCCTTGCTTTTTAAAAAATACATTCCACCAGATAGTTCTTCCGATGCCGACTCCATAAGGATTATCATCGTTTGCTCCGTAAGAGTGGACAAAAAATTTGCGTGGATGCAATCTTTGCACGGGAATACCCTGCACCATATCTTCCGGAGTCAGCAAGCGCATCTCCCACTGGCTTGTAGTTTCATTTACACCAAAAGGAAAGCGCTGCTGGTTTCGGGTCTTGACCTGAGCCGGAAATATCTCGGATTCATCCTCACCCCAGATAATTTCCGCAGGCTTGTATCCCTTGAGAATGGCATCCAGTAGGTTGTAGCAAAGTCCATCAAATCCCACCGTTACAGTATCTTCATTTTCCGCACGGGCTGCTAAGTGCGTGAGGTGGTAGCGCACCATATCCGCTGCTTTTTTATCTGCTCTTGAACTGCTTGCTGGTTCAACTTTCCACTCACGAGATACTACTGCTAGATAGCGTTTTTGTAATACCGAGTAAGCGTGACCATCTTTCTTTAAATCCTCATAAGCCTCGTAATGTCCACGTCCTCGCCCTTGCAAAACATCATCCGGATTGATGTACGTGCCCGTATAAGCATTGAGATATAACGTGTGATCACGCTTAATTGATGCTATTTCACTTTGCTGATTACGGGGGAGCGGCATTTTTAAGTTTTAATGTTCCCGTGTCTTAATGTATTGAGGCGTCTCTGTGCCTTTTTGAGAGCAGTGATTGAACGAGCGTTCATATCCAAGTCTTTGGCAACTTGAACAATATCAAGATGGCGTATTGGTTTGATTACTCCGCGTTCGTGTAAACAATAAAATCTCCTGGCTCCCATCCATAAACACGACAAATTTTTTCTATTACGTCTCGCCCAGGAATATATTCTGGTTGATCGTAAAGCCTATATGCAGTGTTTTGCGCCAAGCCAGTTTTCTTCCAAAACTGATACCTAGTTTCCCCAAGAGAATCTATCAAGCCTTTAACGCGATTTCTTACAGTCTTTTGTTTCACAGTCATACATATAGTCTCTAGTATATATTTACATATTATAGTATACCATTATTGACTATATTTATGATAATGATATACTAGGTATATAGAGAAGGCGCTACCGTCTCGCAAACTGAAGCGCCTCTCTTTGCCCAAAAACAATGAAGTCAAAGGACTTTTTAATTATGACTCAATTGCTATGTGAGTCTCAAGTTCTCGTGCAAGAATTTGAGCAAGATTTTCATAAAAACTCTGAAGAACTTCCTCTAGAATACGAAATTGACTCTGAACACGATGCTGATTTTGGCGAACTTTTTCGGATATGGAAGGGTTGGATTTTCTTGGGAACTTTTTACCAAGCTCTTGACGGTAAGTGGATAGCGCAAGCTGTAAACGCCAGTATTGATGGCAGGTTTGACACCAGCGCTCAAGTAATCACGCTAATTATTGCCATTCATCAAAACCCGCACTCTTCTACAAGCTGATCTGCGAAATATCTCCGACAGAGGTGCGTGTGCGTACCTCTTTTTTTTAACTCGCTACATAGGGTAAAACAGGATATTAATCATGTCTAATTTGACCAAAGGAATGGGATACAAGCCCCGTCCTTCTAGGACGGCTTTTCTTGATTTCTGATGTACTCCTTTAGAACATCTAAGGGCGCTCCTCCAACGGATACAGCAAAATAGCTGGGACTCCATAAAGCTTCTTTGTGGGGTTTTTTGTATCCAGCTTGTCCATAACGACGACTGGAAACACCTTTCAAAGCATTAACAATTTGAGAAATGGACAATTTAGGCGGATACTCAATAAGTGCGTGAACATGGTTATTTTCACCGTTAAATTCAATTACTTCAAAATCCATTTTTTTAGCTACCTCTCTAAACGCTTTATCAACCAGTTCAAGACTCTCCTTTGTAAATACAGACCTACGATATTTGGTAACGCAGACCAAATGGATTTTTAAGTTTGTAACACTATGTCTTTCTCTACGAAACTGGCTTGTCATTTTTTGTAGATCAATGTATAGTTTTAATTACAGACCAATTATACATTAGCCATGAAAGCCAGATATCAATTCCGATTCTACCCAACAGACCAACAGCAACAGCTTTTAGCTCAGTTGTTTGGCTGTGTGCGCGTAGTTTGGAATGATGCACTGGCTATTTGCAAGCAGTCCGAGAAACTGCCAAGTAACAACGACTTGCAAAAGTTGGTGATTACGCAAGCTAAAAAGACTGATGAGCGTTCATGGTTATCTGATGTTTCCAACATCCCATTACAGCAATCTGTATCTGATTTAGGAGTTGCCTACAAAAACTTTTTTGATTCACTCAAGGGTAAGCGAAAAGGTAAAAAAGTAGGTATCCCCAAGTTTAAAAAGAAGACTGGCAGACAATCAGCGCGGTTTAGAATTGGTGGATTCTCAATCAAAGGAGATGAAGTATATCTAGCCAAAATCGGCAACGTTAAGCCAATTTGGTCAAGACAGTTACCATCTGCACCAAGCAGTGTAACTGTTATCAAAGATTGTGCTAATCGCTATTTCCTCAGTTTCGTTGTAGAGATAGAACCTATTCATTTCAATGCCAAAAATCAAAGCATTGGTATTGATTTAGGACTCAAAACTTTTGCAGTTATGAGTAATGGTGAAACGGCGGTTAGTCCTAATTACTCGCAGAAAGACTGCAAAATTCGTAAATTACAACGCAAGCTAGCAAGACAACAAAAAGGCTCTAAACGTCGCGAAATTACCCGTTTAAAGATTGCCACACAACACAATCAAGTAGCAGATACACGAAAAGATTTCCTGCACAAGCTATCAACCAAAATAGTTAACAATAACCAAGTAATTCTTTTAGAAGATTTGAACGTGTCAGGAATGGTTAAAAACCGCAAGCTAGCAAGAGCAATCAGTTTGCAAGGGTGGCAAGAGTTTCGGATATTGTGTGAGGCTAAATCTGAAAAGCTTAATCGGGAATTTAGGGTAATCAGCAGATGGGAACCTACTAGCCAGATTTGTTCTTGTTGCGGATATCGCTGGGGCAAAATCGATCTCTGTGTTCGTTCAGTATTGTGTCTGAACTGTGGTACTGAACACGACAGAGATGAGAACGCATCCAAAAATATAGAAATGGTCGGCATGGGGCATCGGCACGACCTTAAACGGACGGGGAGCGACTGTCAGACTACTTCGGCAGCTAGTTGCTGTGAGCCGTCAAGAATCGCCGACGTTCTACGTCGGTGAGTATGTCAAAAGCCCGCTTCTCTAAAGGAGACGGCGCATATGACAATATGCCTTTAGTCCTATGAAGGTCTGCTAATATTAAGATATTGGACGAACTTAATTGTACTCATGACGCTAACAATTGTAGCTGAAGTTGCTCCTCTGCAAGCAAATAAAGACGGCGTAATCCTGGTTGGGAAAACCCGTGTAACTTTAGATACTTTAGTTGCAGTCTTTAATCAGGGAGCAACCGCAGAGGAAATTGTTTATCGGTATCCATCACTAAGACTAGCCGATGTGTATGCTGCTATTGCCTTTTATCTGAATCATCAGCCAGAAGTTGAAACATACCTAAAGCAGCGACGGCAACAATCTGAAGAGATTCGAGCGATGAATCAAGCGCGATTTGACCCACAGGGTTTACGCGATCGCCTGCTTGCCCGCAGAGCCGAACAACAAGCATGATAAAACTTCTTGCCGATGAAAACTTCGACAATACCATTGTTCGAGGATTATTTCGTCGTAACTCAGCACTTGATATTGTTCGGGTGCAGGATGTTAGGTTGTCGGGTGAAGATGATCCAACTGTTTTAGAATGGGCAGCCCAAGAAGGTCGTGTTCTGTTGACTCATGATGTTGCAACAATTACTCGCTACGCCTACGACCGAGTGAGGCAAGGTCAAGCGATGCCCGGTGTCATTGAAATTAAAACAGATGCACCGATTGGTCAGGTCATTGAAGATGTTTTTATCCTTGTAGAGTGTAGTCAGGAAGGTGAGTTAGAAAATCAAGTTCATTACCTCCCGTGGTGAATCAGTCTAACAAATCGTTGCAGCGGCAAATAGAGATGGTTGATGGGATACAAAAGTTACTCACTACCGCTGAACTCAATCATTAGCCTGCTAAATCTGGGTTGAAGTGTAGTGAAAAACACATCCTTAAGACGAAATTCTGGGACATGGCTACAATTTCTTAAAGTACCTGGCGATCGCCATATGTCCGAAACCCAGCTTTTCATAAGTACAACGTGCTGGAGCATGGCCAGGATCACCTCCTGTCTCAACCATCGCAACGGACATCCCAGCAGCTTTCATCCAATCAAGAGCGAATTTTCCTAAAGCTGTACCAATACCTTGATGTTGATAGTCTGGATCGACGGCTATCATGTAGATTTCTCCCATACTGTCCTCCGGGTGGAGTTTCACAGCTACAAAACCTAACGTCACACCAGAGTCAATCGCAACCCACACCTTTGTATCCTCAGCTGCACAAACAGACTCCACAGCGTTCAGCTGGCTGACACGCCAACCATCGGGGTAAAATAAGCGGTAAACGTCAATATCCAGCACTTTTTGAATCGAATCAAACACTGGGGCCCACGCCCGAAGCGAAAGATTCTTAACAGCATTAAGTTGGCTATCTTCGTATGGTTCAATTTGCATTTTGCTATGAACTCCAGAATACAGGGTATTAGTAACACTGCATTTAACATACTACATTATGCCACTTAATGTATTACACTCAAACAAATAACTACCCTGTATGCGAATACTGTTAATAGCCAATACTATTTTTGAAATCGGAGTTGGCTGTTTATTTCTCTTATTTCCAACTCTGCTTTTAAAGGATAACGACTTATCTATTCCTTTGCTAAGGGTAATCGGATGTGGTGCTTTAGCTTTCGGAATCTTAAGTTTTTTAATGTTAGATTTAACTGGAAAAAAAGAATTAAAACCTGGATTAATTGCTTTATCTACTTTTCACACTTTAGCAGCAGTTGCCCTAATTCCAAACATTATAAATGGGATAACGAGTATACTTGTAGTTATAGTGCATTCCTTATTTGCAATATCATTTATTAGCATTTCATGGAAGCAACTTAGGTCATACCTACCAACAAAAAAATGACTCACTACCAAAAACTACTTCGAGTTTCCACTACAGGCAAATCATTACAAAATATTACCGCTAAAATAGAAGCAATTGTCGCCGAATCAGGTGTAGAAACTGGACTTTGTACATTATTTTTACGCCATACATCAGCAAGTTTACTGATACAAGAAAATGCTGATCCAGATGTACTTTTAGATTTAGCTAATTTTATGGCGAAACTTGTACCAGAAGCTGCCCAATATATTCATGATGCTGAAGGGCCTGATGATATGCCAGCACATATCCGTACAGCGATTACTCATACATCAGAACATATTCCCATAAATCGGGGACATTTGGTATTAGGAACTTGGCAAGGTATTTATGTTTGGGAACATCGGCAAAGAAATCACGTGAGAGAATTAGTTGTGCATATTTCTGGTTAGAGACACAATGTATATTGTGTCTCCATAACAATATGTAGTTAAGTTAAGCGGTTAGTTGACAAAGCAGCAAGCCAAACCACTCGTTAGCATCAGTCCACACTTTTTTTGCGACCAAATTTTTTGATGCTAATTCTTGCTGGATATTATCTAAGTCAAATTTCCGAGAAATTTCAGTACGGATACTTTCACCTTCTGCAAAATCAACGCTCAGGTTAAAAGTCCGCAATTGCACACTTTGCGATCGCTTACTTACTAAATGCATTTCGATTTGATGCTCAGTTTCATTATAAAACGCTTTGTGTTCAAATTCTGTAGTGTCAAAGTTACCCTCAAACAATCGATTCAAATGCTGTAGCATATTGATGTTAAAAGCTGCTGTTACACCTTGGCTATCGTTATAAGCCGCTTCCAAGATATCTTTGGGCTTTTGTAAGTCTACCCCTAACAAAAAATACTCTCCTACATTTAGAGCATCAGTGATTTGGGAAAAGAATATATCACACTCATGTTCATTTAAATTACCCAAACTGCTACCGACAAAGCAAATCATCCGATTAGGTAGCTGCTTTGGTATAAGTTGTTGCAGTGCTGATTCATAAGTTCCCGCGATCGCATGAACGTGTAAAGAGAGATAGTCTTTGAGTAACTGTCTAGCACTAGTTTCCAACATTCCTGCACTAACATCTATCGGTAAATACCGCAGAGGTAATCCTTGTTGTTTATATGCATCAAGTAAAATTCGAGTTTTAGTAGAACTCCCGCTACCAAGTTCTACTATCTCACAAGCACCAGTTATTGATGTGATTTCTCCAGCATATTCTTCTAATATTTTTATCTCAGTGCGAGTTAAATAATATTCAGGTAACTGACAAATTTGCTCAAAAAGCTCAGAACCTCGATCATCGTAAAAGTATCGTGGGGGTAAGGATTTTGGTATTTGAGTCAATCCCTTAACCACATCAATCCCAGCAGTAGGTAAAACAACTAAAGTTGGTTCTAATAAGCGCTGTAATTCCAAACGTTGTTCAATGCTGGTATTTTCAGATATTGTCATGATACCTTCCGTGATTTGGTATAAAGTTCTCACTAGAAAATGAGATAAGCACAAAGTGAGAACTCAATACATCACGCTTCAGCTAGATTTAGTGGGGAGTGCTGGGTGCTGGGTGCTGGGTGCTGGGTGCTGGGTGCTGGGTACTGGGTGCTGGGTGCTGGGTGCGGAGACGGTCTTATATAT
>Ga0224723_1000061_pt1 | contig 66186 bp, 64 predicted proteins | sample Balambano_FR2_Me_FD_161647 | JGI IMG/M metagenome (GOLD analysis project Ga0224723, IMG submission 161647) | Freshwater sediment microbial communities from Lake Towuti, South Sulawesi, Indonesia - Balambano_FR2_MetaG | ecosystem: Environmental > Aquatic > Freshwater > Lake > Sediment | place... | reverse complement strand
GCTTTTTGTCGCAACCCAATGCTATTGATTATCAGTCTCATCTTTTCGGTTTGTTTTTGGCATTGCTCTCCGTTGCCCTAACCGTTAAATCTATTTTGACAAATGAAAGAACAAAAAGAATTGTATTCATTCTTGCTTCCATAATCACAGGTTGGGGATATTTAAGCCAAATGGAATATTTCATCGGCATTGAAGTTTTCCGTTTTGCTTGTATCTTGATTTTGGTTTGGCGAATACAAGCAGAAAGTTTTAAACAAAAACTTTTCTCATTCATAAAAACAAGTTTGCCATTTTTACTCATTGCATGTGGGTTTTTGATTTGGAGGTTATTTTTCTTTGAATCTGAACGGCGAGCAACAGATATTGGTTTACAAATTTCGCAATTCTTTTCTTCACCTCTGGTTGGCTTATGGTGGCTGAATTATTTAATTCAAGATTTTTTCACGGTTACATTGGTGGCTTGGAATTTACCCATGTATCAGCTTGCATTTCCGATGCGTTTAAGAGATATGTTGAATGCAGTGTCATTGGCATTGTTAGCCATTGCAATTTTATGGTTCATCATGCGCTGGGTAGGAGAAAATGAATCCGAAGCAGAATCAAGCACAAAGTCAGGAACGAGGCGTGAAACTTTAATCATCGCGTTATTAAGTATTGCAGGTGGATTACTCCCAGTCATTCTTGTCAATCGTCATGTTACATTACCAGAGTATTCACGATATTCGTTAATTGCATCTGTTGGTGCAGTAATGTTGTTGATTTTGTTGTTTGAAAATATTTCTCAACGCAACCTACAAAAAACAGTATTAAGTTTATGTGTTGCGATTGCAATTCTGACGCATTACGGTAATGCTATGCGTTATGTAAATGAAACTGCCGCCACGCGAAATTTTTGGTGGCAAGTTTCGTGGCGCGCGCCAATGATAAAAGAAGGCGTTACTTTAATTGCATCTTATCCGCAATCAGGTCTGAGTGAAGATTATTTTATTTGGGGTCCTGCAAACTTTATTTATTATCCTGAAAAACAAAACACAAATCCTGTTGAAATTAAATTACCTGCGGCTGTATTAACGCCAGATGTAATTAATCAAATCACAACCAATGGTGGCACAGAAACCCCATTGCGACGTGGAAATTATGTAGAACGTGATTTTGGAAATGTGTTGGTGATGATTCAATCTTCTGAAAATGGATGCGTGCGATTTATCAATGGCGATGCACCCGAATTATCGCCAAACGATGCAGATAGGTTGATTTTAGTTGCGCCTCATTCTAAGCTTGAAAATGTGCTTGCCGCGCAAACAAATTTTCCCGTTATGCCAAGTTACGTGTTTGGCGAAGAACCTGAGCGTGGTTGGTGCTATTATTATCAAAAAGCAGATTTGGCACGTCAGCGTGGCGAGTGGGAGCAAATTCCTGTTTTGCTACAAGAGGCACTTGATAAAGGATATTATCCCGAAGATGCTTTGGAGTGGATGCCTTTTTTACAAGCCTATGCTGTGCAAGGGGATGTTGAAAAAATGCGTTCAACTTTGAAATTGGTTGCGTTAAATAGACAATTAAGTTTACAAACATGCGCCGTTATGCGAAATTTTATAGAACAAGAAACTCTTAATCAAGAAGTAATAGATTTTATTCAAAAGAAAGTTTGTGAATAAGAATGCCAACTGTATTAATGACCGCTCCTTACATGATTCCATTTTTAGACAGATTCAAACCTGAATTTGCTACATATGGAATTGATTTGATTGTGCCTGATGTGAAAGAGAGAATGGAAGAAGAAGATTTATTAAAGTATGCTGGTCAATTTGATGGCACGATTTGTGGTGATGATAGATATACAGCCAAAGTCATCCAAGCCTGTTCTCCACGTTTGAAGGTGATTTCAAAATGGGGCACTGGTGTTGATTCAATTGATGCGGATGCTTGCACGAAATTTAATGTCAAACTTGGGCGAACACCAAACGCATTTACAACTCCAGTAGCAGATACTGTTTTAAGTTATATGCTTGCTTTTGCTAGAAGAACCCCATGGATGGACAAAGAGATGAAAAATAATAAGTGGGAAAAAAATTCAGGAAAATCATTAAGCGAATGTATATTAGGAATTATTGGCGTTGGAAATATTGGCAAAGCAGTTACACGCCGTGCCAAAGCCTTTGGTATGAAAGTTTTAGGAACAGATATTGTTGATGTTGACCATGTCTTTGTCTCTGAAACTGGAATTGAGATGACAGACCTCGCTTCTTTACTACGCCAATCTGATTTTGTTTCCATCAACTGTGACCTTAACCCGACATCACATCACTTAATGAATTCTGATTCATTTGCTTTGATGAAATCAAATGCAATCTTAATCAACACAGCCCGCGGACCTATCGTGGAAGAAACTGCTTTGGTTACAGCACTCAACTCGAAGCAAATTGGAGGCGCGGCACTTGATGTCTTTGAATTTGAACCACTTCCAAGTGATAGTCCATTATTGAAAATGGATAATGTCATGCTGGCGCCGCATAATTCCAATTCAAGTCCCGAAGCATGGGAGCGTGTGCATTGGAATACGATTAAGAATTTGATTGAAGGGTTGGGGATGGAATATAAAAAATGAAAATAAAAAATATTCTTGTCTATATTTTTTTATTTTTACTAACTGCTGTGGTCTTAGACTTAGCCAACCCTCTTTTTGATAAACCTTCACGCGATGGCGGTTTCTTTTTATATGCAGGTGGACAAATCTTAGACGGGAAAATCCCATATCAAGATTTTTGGGACTCAAAAGGACCAGCCATTTTTTATATCAATGCACTGGGGTTATTTTTAGGCAATGGCTCGCGCTGGGGGGTTTGGTTGGTTGAGTTTATTTATATTTTTCTTACTTTATTTTTTTTATACCGTATTATCTTAAGCAAATGGGGAGATGTCGCGGCACTCTTTGGAACAGCAATGGCAGGTGTGAGTTTAAAACTGGCTTTGGGCTATGGGAATTACACAGAAGAATATGCCTTGCTCTTCAATGCTATTGCCTTATATCTTTTTCTTTTTACAAAAGATAATGAAAAAAACTTTTGGAAATATATTTGGATTGGTGTGTTATTCGGTTTAAGTTTCAACTTCCGTGCTAATAACATTGGTGGGTTATTTGCCATCTTGATTGCTATTTTTACATTTTATACATTCAAACAAAGTTTAATAGAGTCAATAAAAATAATAGGAAGTATCCTTGTTGGTTTTATTATCTCAATTTTATTGTGGGTTATGTACTTTGCTTTATTGGGCATGGCAAGCGAAATGATTTATGCCTCTATTGTATTTAACTTCTCTTATTCTGCCGCACAAGAAAGAACATGGCTTGATATCTTCGGCGGCTTTGGTCGCTATGGGCTTGGTTGGTACGGATGGTTTACATTATTCGCATGGATTGTATTCTTGGTGTATTTTATTTCTCACTTTGCACAACGAAAAACAACAATCATTGATATTTTCTTATTATGCTGGTTTCCGATCGAAATTGTATTGAGTAATCTTTCAGGGAGAAATTTTACGCATTATTACATCAGTTGGGTTTTGGCAATTGCTATATATTCAGCCTTTCTCTTTGCTGAAAGCTGGCAATTTATTTTTAAAACCTCTGCTCGTGATGCTTTAAATGATTCGCTTACCGTAACCATTACAGGAATTGCTATCATTACTTTATTTATCTTTTATTCTTCAATATGGGTGAGATATATTCAAACAGTTCAATCTGATAAAAAAGAATATGTTGACTCAATATCTGCTTATATTGAACAGAATACTCAACCCGAAGATTTAGTTTTAACTTGGTACCCCGAAATGCGGATTAATTTCTTAGTAAATCGTACTTCACCAGTGAAGTACTTGTATTATCCGCTATTTTTAGAAGGCTCTTTAACAAATGAGATTGAAAATGGATATATTTCAGACTTAGTGTCGAAACAACCAACACTCATTTTAGATTGTTCTCGTGAAGTAGATGCAATCCCTTCACTAGATGAAACAACTCGTCAAGAACAATTTTCAACACCAGGCGTTAAGCGTAAGATGTATATTCCACCTCGAATTGAAGAAATTTATATATTTGTGGCTGAAAATTACCATATTGAAACCACAATTGATAAATGTATCATCTTTAGGATTAATCAATGAAAAAAACAGTTCTGATTACAGGTGCAGGTGGGGGGATTGGGCGGGCTTGTGTGAATCATTTTGCAAAGCAAGGGTGGCGTGTGATTGGTGTTGACCGGGCTGAGTTTGGTGAAGGTTTTCCGAAAGATGGCCATTTCATCCAAGCCGATATTTCGCAGGCTGATTCGGTGGAGAAAATTTTTCACGAAGCGAAACAAGTTTCCCCGAAGTTAGAGGCGTTGGTCAATAATGCGGCAGTACAAGTTGCTAAGCCATTAATCGAAACAAGTGTGGAAGAATGGGATGCTGTGATGGCATCCAATTTGCGTTCGGTATTTTTATTTGTAAAACTCGCGCATCCATTGATGAAAACATCGGGCGGCTCCATCGTGAACGTGTCATCTGTTCATGCCGTGCAGACATCGGCAAACATTGCCGCATACGCCGCATCGAAAGGCGGATTGTTAGCATTGACGCGCGCGATGGCAATTGAATTTGCGCCTGACAATATTCGTGTGAATGCAATTTTGCCCGGCGCAGTGGATACGCCCATGTTGCGGGCAGGGTTGAATCGCGGACATGTTGGTAGTGGTAATATGCAAGAGCGTTTGGATAACCTTGCCAAGAAAACTGTAAATGGAAAAGTTGGCACACCTGAAGAAATTGCAAATGCGATTTATTTTTTGGCTGATAGTGAACAGTCATCATTTATGACGGGGCAAGCCATGATTGTGGACGGCGGCGCGACGGCGAGATTAAGCACTGAATAATTTTTATATGAAAATATCTACTGTTAAAAAACGTTCACAAGAATTTATTGCTCGCAGAAAAAAATATGCGAGATTTCTTTTTATACTTAATGCTATTGTGTGGATAGTGATTGGGGTTTTATTTGTCGGTGAAATGGTTTTGGTAGGGAATACAATCTCTGCAGCATTGGTGGCGTTTTTCTTTTTGATTAATATTCTGGCTTTATTGGCTTGTGCAAAATTGTTGGAACAAAGAGAAAAATGGATATATTTCACTATTATTTTTATTACACTTTTGAATTTGGGATTAACATTTACAGGCTACCCTGAATTTTTTTATCTTGCTGCATTAAGTTGTGACGTTTTGATTTTGTTCAATATTATCCCGCTTAAAAAATATTTTTTCAAAGAATCCTAGTTTGCTTCAATCGCCGAGGACGGCGATTGATACAATATACCCATGAAACAAACTCTTAAAAGAATCATCCCCTCACCCATTTGGGATTTTGCGCGCCAAACCAACGATGCAGTTCGTCGTATCCCTGAATTGCCGGGTGCATATCTGCATCCATGGCGGCGTGAAAGTATAAAAAGATTAAATCAACTCAAAGACATTCACAAAGGCAAACGTGCTTTCATCATCGGCAATGGACCTTCACTCAAACAAACAGATTTAACAAAACTAAAAAACGAAATCACATTCGGGATGAATCGCATTTACATCGCCTTTCCTGAAATGGGATTTGAAACTACGTATTTTGTTTCTATCAATAATCTTGTCATTGAGCAATTTCACCAAGATATTCTCGATCTCTCCATGCCAAAGTTTTTAGCATGGCGTTCCCACAAATATTTTTCACCAACTTTGCAACTTTCAAACATTCCAACTTTTCTTTACACATCTTATACAGGAAAAAAAATTTCGAGCAATGTTTCAGGTCGCGTGTGGGAGGGTGCAACCGTTACAACTGTCGCGCTTCAACTTGCATATCACATGGGCTTCGCGCAAGTCATTCTCATCGGTGTTGACCACAACTTCACGTCAAAAGGTGAGGCGAATAAAACTGTCATTTCAGAAGGTGATGACCCGAATCATTTTATGTCCAATTATTTTAGCAAAGGCACCAAATGGCAATTGCCCGATTTGGATACATCCGAAGTGGGTTACATCATGGCGCGCGAATTTTTTCAAAAAAATAATCGTGAAATTTTAGATGCAACTGTTGGCGGAAAATTAACTGTCTTCCCAAAAGTGGACTACAATTCTCTTTTCTGAATTACGCTTTACGAATTACGCATTACGAATTATGCCAACGCCTCTCACCCGACCTGCAACTTGGTTCTTGACCTTCATCCTCCTCCTATCTTTAGGCGGACTCTTACGACTCATTGACATCACCGATGAACCATTAGATTTTCAGCCATCACGTCAACTTCGCAATTCATTGGTAGCGCGTCAAATTTATTATTCCGTTTTACCTTCTGCAACAGATGAACAAAAAATTCTTTCACAATCTTTTTCAGATTCAGTTGGAAAATATGAACCACCCGTGATTGAATCAATCGTTGCTTATAGTTATTTGATAACAGGTGGAGAAAATATCGCAGTTGCCAGAATCTGGTTAACTATATTTTGGCTAATCGCAGGCATTGCATTATTTGACTTAATGAAACGAGTTGTCTCCCCTTGGTCAGCATTAATTGCTTTAGCATTTTATTTTGTTTTACCTTTTTCAGTACAAGCCAGCCGCAGTTTCCAGCCTGACCCATTGATGACTTCTGCATTTGTCATCGGAATTTATTTTTTGTATAGATGGAGTGAATTAAATTCCCCTCTCCCAATGGGAGAGGGGCAAGGGGTGAGGGGTTGGAAATTCGCCATCCTCGCCGCCATCTTTCTCGGCTTTGCCACATTCATAAAAATTGTTATCGCTTTTTTTGCTGGTGCGGCGGCAATTGCTTTAGTTTTATTTACATTAGGCAAAAACTTTTGGAAATCAAAACAAGTCTGGGCAATGGCTGTGATTATGATAGTCCCTGCTTTGCTTTATTATGTTTTTCTCAATCAAGGTCGTTCAACAGAATATTTCTTCTCGTGGACAGTGGCGCTAATTAATTTAATCACCAGTACAGATTTTTATACCAAATGGTTAGCATTTCTCGGCATATTATTTGGTCAAACCATTTTATTCCTCAGTATTGCAGGCGCATTGATTGCTCCACCACGAATGCGTTGGCTCTTAATCAGTTTGTGGGTCGGATATTTGCTTTACGGTTTAACTCTGCCGTTTCAGATGTATACACATAGTTATTACCATATTCAATTGATTCCCATTATTGCGCTTGGATTGGCTGTGGTGTTGAATCCGCTGGTGGAATTTGTAGCAAGCCAAAACGGAGTCAGACGCGTGGGTTTTATCGCATTAGTCGTTGCCATTATCGGCTTTCAATCTTATGTATCACGATCCGTTTTAATTGCTGAAAGTTTTCGTCACGAACCTGCTTATTGGAACAGTGTCGGTGAAGCAATTCCATCCAATGCAAATGTGATTGCCTTGACTCAAGATTATGGCTACCGTTTGATGATGTATGGCTGGCGCAAAGTGAATTTATGGCCCCTTGCCACAGAATTAAGTGAAACTCGCAACCCCGATAAAGGTAACGCCGCAAAGTTTGATGAAATCACAGCAGGCATGGATTATTTTCTAGTCACTGCATTTGGTCAATTAGAAAGGCAACCTGATTTGAAAAAGATTTTGAATACATATCCCATTGCTCTTGAAGGTGATGGATATGTATTATATGATTTAAGAAAATAACCATGTCATTGCGAGCCGCGCTTTTGTTCTTTGCGGCGAAGCAATCTCATAATTTTGAATGACACTCATTTCCATCATCACCCCTTCTTACAATCAAGCAAAATATCTTGAACAAACGATTCAATCGGTTTTGACTCAAGATTATGCAAAGATTGAATACATCGTCATTGATGGTGGTTCTAATGATGGCAGTTTTGAGATTATAAAAAAATATCAAGATAAACTCGCCTATTGGGTTTCAGAAAAAGATAACGGTCAAGCCGAGGCGATTAATAAAGGTTTTGCCAAAGCAACAGGTGAGATTGTGGCTTGGTTAAATTCTGATGATTATTATTTATCCGAAACAATCACAAAAGTTGTAAAAGTATTTGAAGAAAATCCCGAAGTTGTTTTGGTCTATGGAAACATGTTGGCAGTAGATGAAAATGGTAAAACCTTTAACACACTCAATTACAAACAACTTAGTTTAGAAGATTTAATTTGTTTTCAGATTATTGGTCAACCTGCTGTATTTTTTAGGCGTTCTGCTTTGTATAAAACAAATGGACTAAATCTCAACTTCCACTTTTTACTTGACCATTTATTTTGGATTGAACTTGCTCAATACGGAAAAATGTTACATGTCAATCAAACTTGGTCAGCCGCGAGGTATCATGCTGAGGCGAAGAATAGAGCCAAAGCGGCAGAGTTTGGTCAAGAAGCCTTTCGGATTTTGAGTTTAGTAGAACAAGATAAAAATCTCTCAACTATTTTTGAAAAAATAAAAAATCGAGCCATTGCTTCTGCTCATCGCGTAGATGCGCGTTATTTATTAGATGGTGGTTTGTCAACACCAGCCTTATTCGCATGGTTTCAATCTTTTTGGATTCATCCACCAACGGCATTGGCTAGGCTGAATATTTTTGCTTCAAGTGTTTTAAATATACTAGGTTTGGGGAAAATTCGAGAAATGATTTTAAGAAAAAGAGAAGAGAATCATAAACAAAAGTAACTTGCATTACAATTGCTTTTTCTTATGCAAGAAAAAACTTTCTTTTCCACTCGCACCTCACGAAGTATTGCCCTATTCATCATATTCGTTCTCGGCATCGGGATTCGTTTATACGACCTGACCGATTTGCCATTAGATTTTCATTCCACGCGCCAGTTACTTTCAGCCATCAAAGCGCGGGGTATGTATTACTCAACTCGTATGGATGTTTCAACCGAATACAAAAGTTTTGCCGTGCAACAATGGCAATTCCGCGCATCGGTTGAACCAGAATTTTTTGAAAGAGTTGTAGCATTCACTTATCAATTTACAGGCGAGTATGTTTGGATTGCACGCATTTATTCATCCATGTTTTGGATGATTGGTGCCATATTTTTATTTTTACTCGCGCACAAATTAACCAACATAGATGGCGCAATTACATCCACTGCAATTTATGTTTTTCTTCTGTATGCCATCATCGCCAGTCGTAGTTTTCAACCCGACCCATTGATGACCATGCTCATCATCATTTTTTTGTGGGCAGTCTATGAATGGTCTGAAAAACAAACATATAAATATGCAATCATCGCAGGTTTGTTTGGCGGCTTTGCAATTTATATAAAATTCGTGGCGGCATTTTTTGTGATAAGTGGTGGTTTGGGTGCAGTAACAAGTCGAATGTCAATAAAAGAAGCGGTAAAGAATCCGCAAATTTATGTTATGGCAATTCTCGGAATTATCCCCGGCGCGGCATATCTCATCTACGGAATTTTTTTCACCGATTATCTCGGCGACCAATTCGGCGGGCGTTTCATCCCAACTTTATTTCTGAGTCCATCGTATTATGTAGGTTGGCTCAACATGCTCAACCTTGTAATGGGTGGAATGGTTTTGATGTTTGCATTGTTTGGAATATTTTTTTATGCTGATAAAAAACGCCGCTTCATTCTTGCACTTTGGCTTGGTTATTTGACCTTCGGCTTTTACTTTAACTTCCACATTTCAACCCACGATTATTACTCGTTACCTTTGATTTCAATTGTTGCATTATCCATCGCCCCATTATCAAGTTTTCTTTTGTCAAAACTTTCTGAAATTACAAACACAAAATTTTTACGTCTTTCCTCTTTCCTCTTTCTTTTGTTCGGTTTACTTGCTACCACATGGAATACAAGAAATATATTAAACGCTACCGATTATCGCCCCGAAGCAAACATGTGGCAAGAAATCGCCCAAATCACAGATGGGTATAATGTGGCTGGCTTAACCCAAGATTACGGCTCACGCATGGCATATTTTGGCTGGCAGAGCATCACATCCATGCCTTCGTATGGTGATATTCTTTACAGCACGCAGCGCGGCAGTAAAGCCGATTTTGAAGAAAGATTTAATGGTGTTATTTCAAAGAAAGACTTATTTCTTGTTACAGATTTTAATGATTTGAATTTACAGCCATTCCTGAAAGAAATACTAGAAACATACCCCATCTTTGCCGAGGGGGATGGCTATATAATTTACAATTTAATGAAATGACAAATACAACAAAAACTTTTAATTTCTTAATTTGGTTTGGTATTGCAGGCACTTCAGCTGTATTAATAACGTATGCCTATCTTGGCATCTTCACCCGCTACATGGCAGACGATTATTGCTTGCTTGTAAGCTTATACTCTGCCGATGTTTTCACCGCCAGTTGGAATAAATACTTATTCACTTCAAACCGTTTTTCAAATTTATTTATCATCGGTTTTTGGGAGTTATTCCCCCAAAATACTGCTTTTGTCCCTGCATTGCATATTATTTTGTGGATATTGGGGTTATCTTGGCTATTCTATGAATTAAAACGCTTCTTCAAATTACACCTAAACTTCTCTATCCTTTTACTTCTTGCTGAACTGATTATCTTATTTACCTTTTATACGGCCCCAAATGTTTTTCAAGTTTTATATTGGCGACCTGGTCAAGTGACATACCTAACCCCACTCGTATTATTTTCATTCGCTTCGGCTTGGCTTGTAAGCCTTGTTAATTCACAGGCTCAACGAAACCTCAAACTATACATCCCTTTATTTGTTTTAATTTCTTTTTTCATTGGCGGGCTTTCTGAAACAATTAATACCTTCCATTTATCACTATTATCCTTAGTGGCTGTGACTGTTTTTGTATTTGAAACTTCTCAACGCCGTAAGAAGATTGCTTTGGCTTTGCTTTTATCTTTATTCGCAGGTACATTCTCTGCTTTGCTTGCTATGTTCTTTGCCCCAGCCAATGCCCTGCGGATTAACCCCGAAAACTCATCTCCGAATCTATTTGAAGTGATTTCCCGTTCTTGGGAATATACCTATGCCTTTTTACTGGGAGCATTCAAAGCACTGCCCACCCCCTACTTGGCATTCATCGCAATTACTGTATCGCTGGCTTACTTATTCTTCCTGAAAAATCAAACTGCAAAGTGGAATCGGCAATTTGCTTGGGTATTTTTGTTTGTGCCTATTCTTACCTACTTACTCATTTTTGCAACATTTGCCCCCAGTGCCTATGGTCAATCCTATCCAGTAGAGCGCGTGCGATTTGCAGGGCATTTCATATTAACATGCTCATTAATCAGTTTAAGCGTTTGTTTCGGGTATTATCTATCTTCATTGAAAATCTCAGCCCTAAAATTCACTAACACCATCGCCTTACTCCTTGCCATCACCGCCTTACTCTATCCTTTTTGGATGATAAGACAACCCCTGCAAACTTATGAATTTCGCCGCCTGTGGGCAAAACATTGGGATGAACGTCAAACTATGATATACACCGCCACCCAAAATGGAGAAACCGATATATTCATCCCCGCTTTAGATGGTTATGAAGGCACAAAAGAACTTGATGCTTTTCCAACCTTTTGGGCAAACCAATGCGCCGCGCAATATTACGGAGTAAAATCTATCACCACCTTTTCCTTAGAAGAAGAAAATGTCCTCGACTTTTTCAGCGAATAACCCCATCCTCGTTACAGGCTCGCATCGTAGCGGCACAACATGGGTTGGCAAAATGCTCGCCGCCGATGAAAACACCGCCTACATTAGCGAGCCTTTGAATGTATTACATCGTCAGGGTATATTTCGTGCGCCAGTTAAATATTGGTATACCTATATCAACCACGAAAATGAACATGAATATCTATCAGCCTTTCAAGAGTTATTAAATTTTCAATACCATCTTTGGCTTGAAATAAAATCTTTACGTTCCATTAAAGATTTTTTACGCATGGGGCGCGACTTTAGAATTTTTTATAAAGGCAGTACACACGGTCAACGTGCATTAATCAAAGACCCGTTTGCATTATTTTCATCGGCTTGGTTTGCACAAAAATTAAATTGTCAAGTTGTTGTCACAATTCGTCACCCTGCTGGGTTTACCAGTAGCCTCAAAAGATTAGGTTGGCATTTTGATTTTGATAATTTATTAAATCAACCTTTGCTGATGCGTGACCATCTCGAAAAAGATAGAGATGCCATGCAAACTGTTGATAAAAATGATATTGTGACTCAAGGTGCCTTGTTATGGAAATTAATTTACCGCTTCGTTCACCTAAGTGGAAAATTGATTCCGCACCTCAACATTATTCGACATGAAGATTTATCACGTGACCCTGTAGCAGGTTTCCAAAACCTATACCAAAAACTTGATTTAGATTTTACAGAAAATATAAAAACAAAAATTCTTAATTCCAGCAATTCTGAAAACCCAAGCAAATTATCAAAACGAAAAACACATTCTGTTTATTTAGACAGCCGTGCCAATTTAGATAACTGGAAAAAAATCCTCGCTCCCGAAGAAATTACAAAAATCCGCAACATGACTGAAGATACTTCACATCATTTTTATTCAGAACAAGACTGGTAACTGAATACTGCTCACTGAAAACTGATTACTGTTCTATTATGAAACCTCCCAAACTTCCACTCGTTTCAATTATTACACCTTCGTTCAATCAAGCAGAATTTCTGGAAAAGACCATCCAATCTGTCTTGATGCAAGATTACCCCTACATTGAATATATCGTCATAGATGGTGACTCAACAGACGGAAGTGTGGAAGTGATAAAAAAGTATCAAGATAAGATAAAGCATTGGGTCAGCGAACCAGATAAAGGTCAGACAGAGGCGATTAACAAGGGATTTGCAAAAGCCACAGGTGACATCCTGGCGTGGATTAATTCAGACGATACCTATAATCCAAAAGCAGTGGGAGAAGCGGTACTATATTTAATCGAAAACCAAAATGTGGCGATGGTGTATGCGGATTGCAATTTTATTGATGAGCATGATAATGTGATTGGAAAATTTAACGCCAAGCAAACAAATTACAAATTGTTGCGTGAAGGCTTTGTGCATATTCCGCAACAAACGATGTTTTTTAGAAAAAAATATTGGAGTGAATTAGACCCATCATTTTATTTTGCAATGGATTATGATTTGTGGACGCGCATTGCGAAACAAGCCGAAATAAAATATTTGCAAGGAAAAACTTGGGCGAATTTTCGGATACATACTTCAAGCAAGACAAATGTAAATGACATGCGTGGCTGGGATGAAATGTTGCGCGTGCATTATCGTGATGGCGGCAGTTTTTTTGCGCCAATTGTGGCAAAATATTATTTACGGAAAGTGATTGGTCCGCTGTGGAAGTGGCGGATAAAACGTAATGCGTGATTCGTAATCCGTAATTGGTTTTTATATTTTACGCATTACGAATTACGAAAGATATAACTCACTATGAATTTTGTTTTCTCTTCTCCCTCTCTTGACGACTTAATCCGCTTGCTTCGCGCTTGGCGATTTTGGGTATTAAGTGCATTGATTGGTGCAGTAATTGGTGCGGCTGTGTATTACATTGCTCCGCCACCGTATCGCGCGCGTGCAACTGTAAATGTAGATTTCAATTTGGAAGAAGCATTTCCAACCGATAATGACCGCCAATATTTTTATTATCTTGAACGTGAAACGCGCAAGATGATTGAAATTGCTTGGTCTGATGAAGTGTTGAGTGAATTATTGATTTTTTCAGCAGAAGAACTTCATTTCTCTGTGAATCAATTGCGTGATGAAAAATTACATCTTGCGCAACCCATAGAAGCAGGTTGGCATTTTTATGCAGATGATAAAAACCCAGAGGTCGCTTCAGCATTGGCTTCTTTGTGGGCAAATAAGTTTGTAGAAAAAGTGCAAGCGGAAATTGAAGTGGGAAATATCAACGAATTTGTGCGCTTGGAAGTCACCCAATCTGATGATTTGCCAATCGAGAGAAGTATTCCCTTGAGTTCGTTTTTGTTAGCAGGTTCAAGCAGTTTTCTTTTGCTATCAGTATTTATAGTTTTATTTGTTAAACCAAAACAAAAATGAAAAACTCTGCGACCTCTGTGTTCTCTGTGGCTCATCTTTCAAGATTCTTCTGGGCATTGACCATGCTCACGTTACCCGTCACCAGTTTTCGTTGGTTTTCATTTTTGGGTGAAAGCACATTGGTTCGTCCATTGGCGTTGTTGCCGTTGGTATTTTTATTTCCACTTTTATTATTTCAGTTTTGGAAAAAAGAAATTAAGTTACAAATCCCAAATGCTTTTATAGCATTAGGAATGTTTGTTTTATTTGTGATTGTTTCTGCAACAATTGGCGGGTTGATTAACCCCATTCCACTGCGTGGACAAACTTACGATGGTCGTGTGATTCGTGCATTAGCAACTTTATTCATTGGCATTGCATTTTTCGTCAGTGCCGTATGGATGAATAAAAATGAAGACGATTTGAAATTTACAGTCAAATGGATATTTGCAGGATTACTCATCACGATTGCATGGAGCGGATTACAAGCCGTCACTTTTTACACCGATATTTTTGATAGAGAAACAATTACAAAACTGCAATTATCTTTTTCTATGCGTGAATTGGTAAGAACAAATCGTTTATCAGGTTTGGCGTATGAGCCTGCTTGGTTGGCGGGTCAATTGGCGACGATGTTTATTCCGTTTTTATTTGCTTCGATATTAACAAATTATCACATCACAAAATTCAAATGGCTTGAGTCGGTTTTATTGGTTTTATCTTTGATTGTCGCCTTAGGAACTTTCTCGCGTGGCGGATTATTAACTATCGTTGCATCGGCGGGATTAACATTTTTATTTTTAGGGCGTGATGTAATTAAATCTGTGTGGAATTGGTTCATCAACGGATTTCGTAAAAAAATAATAGATATAGTATTTCGATTTGGAATTATTGCAGTCGTCTTTGCTTCAATATTTGGGGCAATTGCATTTCTTGGTCAACGCGAGATTTTCAGCAATTTGTGGCAAGCAGACGCGGAAACATTAAATGAATTTATAGTCGAAATCAACGCGGGGTCACGAGGCGCGTATTCTTCTGCTGGGTATGCTGTGTTTGAAGATTATCCAATCACAGGCGTAGGCTTAGGTGCAAGCGGATTTACAATGTATCAAAACTTGCCAGATTGGTCTCTAACAGTCTTACCAGAAATTGCGCGGCAATTGAATCCAGAAAGTCGTTTGTATCCGAACCCTAAAAATTTATACATTCGCTTGTTAGCCGAAACAGGTATCATCGGATTCTTTTTATTTCTCGCATTTCAATTTCACATTTTGGGCGATATACTTTTATTACTCAAACAAAATCAACCATGGTCTCGCTTTGCAGTGGTTGCAGGTGTGTTTGCATGGCTGGCGGTCACATTTTATAATTTCACGCAAGACTCACTCACAACGCCAAACATTTGGTTGGTTTCGGGAATCATGGTGGGTTTATCTACAAACATTCTTTCCGCCGAGGACGGCGGAAAAAGAAATTAAAAGTAAATAAAAACCGTCCCGCAGGTTTTATAAATCGCGTAAATTATTGCTTAAACCTGCGGGACGTTAATTGAATTAGGAAATTATATGATTGTTCTTTCTGTTGGAATGCCGCGTGCAGGTTCGGGTTGGCACTATAATTTAATCAATGATTTGATGATAACTAGTGGTGCGGCAGATGCGCGTGTGATTCGTGAAAAATATAAATTACAAAATATTCTTACCGAAGTGAATTGCAATATCAGTGTTTTATCTGCCAGAAGAATGGCAATGGTTTCAATCCCTGCCTTATTAGGAAATACATTTGTGATTAAAGCCCATTCTAGCCCAACGACTGCTTCACGCTTCTTGACTAGCCTCGGCTTGCTTCGCGTCACCTACATTTATCGTGACCCACGCGATGCCATGCTTTCGGCGTATGATTATGGTCAACGCGCGTTGGCAAAAGGACGACCAAATGCTTTTTCTCATTTGTTAGAATTTGATGACTGTGTAGATTTTATGATGGAATATGTTTACATTTGGGAAAAGTGGATGAATGAAAAAAATGTGTTGATTGCTCGCTATGAAGATTTGCTAACGAATTTTGACGAAGAATTTAACAGGCTAGTACAATTTCTCAAGTTAGACAGAAACAGTTTACAAGTCAAAGAAAGAGGCGAGCAATATCGCCCAGGTGCAAATGACGGGAAACAAGGTCTGCATTTTTTCAAGGGCAAAATCGGCAGGTTTCGAGAGTCCTATACAACTGAACAACAAAAAATCATGGCTGAGAAGTTAGCCGATTATTTACCCAAAATGGGCTATCAGGTGTAATCTACCTGTAACGTCCAAAAAGTTGCCGATGTACGATTTATTCGTTATGATTAGGGCGAAATGTTGAGACGCTTTGATACCCCCTACATGGCAGATTGGTTTGCCATTTCATTACGCTGGGTTGTGCTGGTTGGGCTTATCGCGTCTCTTGGTTTGGGACAACAATTAGAACTTTCCTCTGTTTGGCCCCTCGGATTGATGATAATTTGGAATCTTGGCATGACGGCTCTAGCGGGCTTGAATATTCGTATGAACTATCATCGCCGCATCAACATGAGTATAGATTTGCTTTTGTCGGGGGCATTTTATTTTGTGCAAGGTGGTGTAAGTGGACCTGCATTTTGGTCTGGCTTGCTTCCTATTCTGACTGGCTCGGTATATTTTGAACTTTTTGGGGCAACACTTTCAGCGATTGTTTTCAGCGTGTTTGTTTTGGTGATAGGCGTGCAATCGCAAGAGAATTTATCTCTTTCTTTTTTCGTTGCCGCCATTCTTTCTCTTTTGGGAATTATTTTTGGTTTTATTGGAAGGCGTTTAATCGGTACGATGCGTAAAAATCGCGCTTTGTGGGTAGATGCCGAAGAAAAGAAGCGCGCCATTCAAAATGAACGTATGCGTGCCATTTATGAATTAACTTCTACACTTTCTTCTACATTGAGTTACAAACGTGTGCTTGATTCTGCATTAGACATGAGTGCCGCCGCACTCAACCCTGATATTGAAGAATCAGTCAGTGACCCGCTTGTGGGTGCGGTGATGTTATTCAATGCAGGCAAATTGCGCGTTGGTTCTGCGCGTCGTTTTACGCAAGCCGATATGCGCGTCACATTCGATGCCGCAGAAGGAATCCTCAAACGTGCCTTAGATGAAGGCGACCCGATTACATTCAAAGATATTGGTTATGACCCTGAACTTGGCAGAGTTGTCGCGCTCCGCAATTGCACGAGCGGATATTGCTTTCCACTTCGCAGTGGCTTCAATGTGTATGGTGTTTTGTTATTTTCTCACCCCGAACCTGATTATTTCAACGCCGACCGAATGAAATTACTAGATATTATCGGCAGGCAATCTGTCATTGCGATTCAAAATGCCCGCTTGTATCAAGATTTGGTGGAAGAAAAAGAACGCATGGCAGAAGTCTATGAAGAAGCGCGTAAAAAACTCGCGCGTGATTTGCATGACGGACCCACACAATCTGTTGCGGCAATGGCGATGCGTCTTAACATCACAAAACGCATGATGTCTAAAGATGTCAAAGCCGCATCTGATGAAGTGACCAAACTCGAAGAACTGGCACATCGCACCACCAAAGAAATTCGTCACATGTTATTTACGTTACGTCCGCTCATTCTTGAGTCGCAAGGTCTCGCCGCCGCCATTCAAGCCATGGCAGATAAAATGATGGAAACCTATTCACAAAAAGTTGTGGTGGATATTGAAGAACGCGCTACACAACAACTTGAAATGGGCAAGCAAGGCGTTATCTTTTATATTGTGGAAGAAGCCGTTAACAATGCTCGCAAACATGCTTCGGCTGAAACTATCGCCGTTAAACTTCGTCAGGTAGATACAGGCGTGGTGTTATTAGAAATTATTGATAACGGCGTTGGCTTTGATGTGCAATCTGTTACCCAAAATTATGACAAACGCTCAAGCAGTAGTTTGGGCATGGTCAACTTACGTGAACGTGCTGAATTGGTGAATGGATATTTTCAAATTGAGTCAAAGCCCAAAAAGGGAACGAAGATTCAAGTGTACATTCCGCTTACCGAAGAAGCCGCAGATAGATTACATCACGCACGTAGGAAGTAATTTCCGCTTCAAACTTGTTTTAGGCTTGGCACTGCTCCTCAAAAGTTTTCTAACTTCAAACTTATTCTCCATCTTCTTGGGCAGTGTATAATACACTTAACCTACCGGAGAAATCTTATGAGTGTATTGAAAGAAATAAACAAACGCCTCAATGACCTATCCCCTGAAAAACAAGGGGAAGTATTAGATTTCATTTCCTTTCTACAACAAAATATAAAGCCTAATTTACATTCTTCTTCAAAATCTCAAAAAGCCACAAGAATTCGCTTGGCTTTGGAAAAAGTCATTGAATTAAATCCTTTTAAAGATATTACTGACCCTGTTGAATGGCAAAGACAAATCCGAAATGATAAACCACTCACAGGGCGTATGGCATGATTCTTGTAGATAGCAACATTATCATTTATGCGGTTTCGGGTAAGTATCCGCACTTGTTAGATTGGTTTGAAGAAAATCAACCTGTGGCTTCGGCTATCAGTTTGGTAGAGGTTTTAGGTTATTACAAACTTAGCAAAGCCGAAAAATCTGCACTCGAAAAATTGTTTGAAGAGTTTATTGTTTTATATCCATCTATTGAAGTGTTTAAGATTGCAACCGAATTGCGCCAAATAAAGTCATTTTCAGTGAGTGATGCTATTATTGCGGCAACAGCCCTTCATCATAGCCTGACTCTTGCTACCCACAATACAACAGATTTTGAGTGGATTGAATCTTTAATTTTGATTGACCCACTAACGAAAGAATAATGACTAAAATAATTTCCTCAAAATTGACATCGCACTCATCACAGCCAATGCACGGTGACTGATTCGATTCTTATGCTCAGCCTCTAACTCTGCCATTGTTTTGCCTAATTCTGGAAATAAAAAGATTGGGTCATAACCAAAGCCGTTCCTACCACGTTCTTCAGTGATAATTTCACCGTAACAATTTCCCTCGGCAAATTCAATTTCGCCATTTGGGGTTGCAATCGCAATCGTGGCATGAAAATGTGCTTTCCAGGGTCTAGGTTTATCTTTTAAATTTTCTAACAGATACATTCTTCTATCTTTATCAGTCGCATTTGGTTTGGGAGAATACCTCGCGGAATATAAACCTGGCGCACCATTCAAGGCATCCACTTCTAAACCTGAATCATCGGCGATAGAAATTAATCCGCTGGTTTGGGCGAATTCACGAGCCTTTTTTCCAGCATTTTCTTGATAATTTTTTCCATCCTCGATGACATCAAGATTCAAATTAATATCGGCTGGTGTGAGTATTTGAACATGCAAGTCTCTTAACAATTCTTGAAGTTCAATCACTTTGCCTTTGTTGTTGGTGGCGATTAATAATTTTTGCATAATATCCTGTAGGTCACGTTTGAAACGTGACTTCTTCATTGTGAAAATTTGTCACGCTGAAAGCGTGACCTACGTTTGGTTTATTTTATCAATTGCCCATTTTGCATGTGTTTGAATTAATGGTTCATTATCTTGTAGTGCTTGTTCAAGCAAAGGAACATCTTTTTTGTTTTTATTATTTCCAATAGCGATGGAAATATTGCGAGCATAGCCACGTCGCTTGGTGCGTTTGATGGGAGATTTTTTGAAGCGTTGGTTAAATGTTGCGGGGTCAAGAAGCAGGTCTCCACTTAGAACAGGAAGCGGGATTTTTGTTTCAAAAGCGGAATCCGCTGGTTGGGAGAATCTGTTCCACGGGCAAACTTGTTGACAGATATCACATCCAAAAATCCAATCTCCCATTTGCTCGCGTAAATTTTCTGCGATTTCTGTTTTATGTTCAATGGTGAGATATGAAATGCAACGATTTGAATCAAGCGTGCGATTTGGCAAAATACAATTTGTGGGGCAAGCGGTAATGCAACGATTGCAAGTGCCACAATGGTCAGTAGAAAAAGATTCATCAGGTTCGAGTTCAATGCCAAGCAAAATTTCTGCCAGAAAAAAAGTTGAACCCGCTTTGGGGTTGATGAGCATGGAATTTTTTCCAATCCAACCCAAGCCAGCGCGTTGAGCAAGCTCTCTTTCGAGGACGGGTGCGCTATCGGTGTAATATCGGTTTGGAATTTTTTCGCCAAGTTGTTCTTCAATAAATTCGACGATGGCTTTTAATTTTTGTGGAATAACATCATGGTAGTCATCACCAAGCGCGTAAGAAGCGATTTGTAAATTTGAATTTTCTTTTGAAGTAGGGGTATAAGGAATTGCTAACACTAAAATAGATTTACATTCTGGCAAAATTTGTTTTGGGTCAGCGCGGCGGGTGAGGCTTCGTTCTGTTGATAAGTAATTCATTTCGCCGTGATAATTTTTATTTATCCATTCTTGAAAGATATTAAAGTTTTCAAGTGGTTCAGAAGAAGTAACGCCAGCCAAGATGAATCCTAGCTGGAGCGCTTTTTGTTTTATAGCATGTTTGAGGTTAATCAAATTATTGTTGAACAACAATTTTTACTATTAACTGCTTTCCTCTTTGACCAAACGGGATGCCTGCCGCGTTGACCATTGTCCAATAGCCGGTGTATTCGCCGGGTGTGGTGGGTGCTGTGAATTGTACAGAAACATCCACTTCTTGTCCGGGGGCAACCAGAGCAGTTAATGGAATAGGCTGAGCATCCATATCTTCATTCGGGGGGGAACTGTATGAGAAGATGGCTTGATACTCAGTATCCCATGTACAAATGCCGGTATTTCTGATTCTCCACGTTTTTACAAATTCTTGTCCAGGCGTCATCAGTGTGCCATCTGGAATAGTGACATCTATTGTTGTCAGGTCAAAATCGTAATCATCACACAAGGCACCGGGTGTGCCGAGAGCAATTTGGGTTGGGTCAGAAGTAAGGATGGTTAATTGTGTTGCGGTTGCCGTCGGCTGTGCTGGCGTGGGGGTTTCTGATGGTGGCGCAGAGGTGGGCGTAAATGCGGCGGCGGTTAAGGTCAACTCTGCTACAACCGTGCTGGCGGCAGACGTGCGAATAGCGTTAACATCTGGTGTAGGTTCAATGGGTGTGGCAGGGGCGCAGGCAGAAATTAGTAAAACAAGCGCAATGACCCTGAATAAAAATTTTTTCTTCATAGAAAACCTCCTTAAGTTAGCATATGCTTAAGGAACAACAATAATCCAAACATACACAAGCGGACCAAAGTAATTACCTGCATCATCTTTCATCTTCCAATAGCCTTTATATTGCCCAGCCGTAGTTGGCGCTTTTAGTTTTACAATAAAAGATTGACTGTGACCTGGTTTTGTATATTCTTCTGGTGTGTTCTTTTTTAATGGGATATCATACCCAGCCAGTTGTGAAATGTTTGTTTCGGGTGGGAAGTAATCTTGTAAATAGTCAAATACATAGCCTTCATCCCATGTGCAGGTACCGGTGTTGAGGATGGTCCAACCTTTTGAAAATTCTTTACCAACTTTAATAGAGTCTCCGTCAAATGGTTTTGTTTCGCCAAGATACGCGCCATTATTGCAACCATTTTCAGTTGTGATGGTATTAATCGGAAGCGCTGATGTGGGGGAAATCAATAACTGTGGAGTTAAACCCGGTTGTTGTGTATTCAATGAAAAAGGTGTGTTGGTTGCACCTAGTAATGAAGATGTAGGTTGTAAAGTAATTGTAGCAACAAAAGTATTTGTTGGCATAGCAGTAGGTGGAATTGCCGCCGCCGTTTGTGTTTGTTGTAATGCAGATTGTGTCAGCACAATTTCAAACGCTTGTGTTTGAATTGCACCAGTGTCTTCAGTCGGTGGTGGTGTTGCTCCAATGTTACAAGCACTGATTATTATAGATATGATGATGGCGGTTATCACCAACCAATTTAACTTGCTAAATTTCATGTTACGAACCTCCGAATATTGTACACATGATTATAACGCACTATGGAGAAGGGGTTGTGGGGGTAGGAGTAGGAGTTTCGGTAGGAGTAGATGTTGAAGTCGGTGTCAATGTAATAGTTGGTGTAGATGTAATCGTTGGAGTCAATGTAAGTGTAGGAGTCTGTGTCACAGTTGGAGTGCGGCTGGGTGTCAAGGTAGGAGGCGGGTTGCCCAATCTCACAATGCGTGGGTTGAGCCAAATCGCATAATCCTGATTATTACCACCGTTGGCATCTACTTCTAAAATAAATTTCAATGTTTCACCAGCCAAACTATTTAAGCTCAAATCAATTGTGTAATATTTTCCCTCATAAGCCTCATTCCATGTGCCAAGTGTTTTTATTTGACCATTATTGAGGTATTTTAATTTAAATATTACATTACAGTTGGTGGCTTGATGTTGACAATACACCAAAGCACGAAAGCGGTCTCCAGATTGCACAGTAAATGCAGGGAACTGCCCGCTAATAATTCCATTTCTTCTATCGCGTGGCACACTCAATAAACCCACCTCCTCAGAATTTGCACCATTTTCAAATTTAGGTTTATTAAGTCTAATCACATAGCCATTTGCATCGCCATCTGCTCCGGGGCATGGAAGAATACTATTTCCATTCGACCATTCAGCTTGACAATAATTATCGGCAAAATTGTAAGCAACATACGAGGCTGTCACTTTAATTTTCACCCAAAAAGCAGTATTGGCTTGGTCACCAATCCCAAACAAAGTACCATTGGAATTACGCAATTTAAAGTAACCGCTAAAATTGCCATCCGAATTTGGCGACTTTAATGTGACTGGAATTTCAATATATTGACCAGGTGTAACACTCCCTGCTAAGGCAACAGCAGAAGGTGCACTCATAGAGTCACCACTGAAAAATACCAAAGCGTATGACGTTGTCCACGTACAAGTGCCAACATTTTTGATACGCCAGATTTTTACAAATGAAGTGTTAGGCGCAAGCGTACTACCATCAGGATAAGTGACATCTGCTAAGAACTGTGCCGCATCACACCTCGACGTGGAACCTGCGGATTGTGTCCCAACAGTGTTTGTCGGGGCGGCAGTTCCTATCGTAGCAGTCGGTAGTGGCAATCCAGGTGTCGCGGTGCCACTTGCTTCAACGGTCAATGCAGAGGCGGTATAAAGCGCATTGAGTGTAGCAAATGTATCTGGTGTTGCAGAACTAGATGGCACATTGCAGGCAAGTTGAACAATCAATAAAATTGCGAATGTAAGCAGGAAAGGTTTACGAGACATGGTTCCTCCGTTTGGTCATTTCTCTAAAGTTTAAGGACGAACCGATTTAGTGAAAAGTTCCCCAAAAGTACCCTACCAAACTCTCTCCAAATTTTCATTCTCGCCTGCTTTTCTCCCAACCTTCGCCATATCAATCCACTCGCCGTGAATTTTCACGCGCACCACATCCGCCGTGTAATCTGTACTCGTAGCATCACTATTATTGAACAAATACGAACCGACTGCATAAATATCCACAGGCACTTCGAGTTTTTCAAACTTACGAATTTTTTCTGGATTAAACCCACCTGATACAACAATTTTCACGCTTTGACAAAATTCCTTCGCCGCTTCTTTCCAACGGTCAGGCAGGTTCCATCTTTCCCAAGCATTATCAATCGCCTGACGCACATTGAACACCAAACGCGGATTGACTCCCAAATCTAACGCCACATCACCTAATGGTTGCACAGAGACATCTCGCAAACTTCCGCTGGTATCCAAACGCACGCCATACAATTTATATTTTTGTGCTTCTGCTTCATTTTTTGCATCTATCAATTCTTTATATTTTGCAAATAATGAATCTAAAACTCGTAATGTGTCACGGACAGAATCATTATTGAAATCCACAAGTGCAATGCGCGGAATGTGAGCAGGCAAAATGTGAGCAAACTGCATCATGGCTTCGGCTGTGTCACCCAAGAAAGATGCAATCGCCGCATGAGCAACTGTCCCCCCGCCTGCACCGCCCCACCAATCGCCTTGTGCATCCGTTGAAACAAACGGACCCAAATCACTTTCTTTATCTAAATTGAATCGTTGCACAGCAATGTTGTAAGCATATCCATCCGCCGCTTGAACTTCGTGCATATCAAAACGGGCAGGGAAAAATAAAACAGGCTTGCCACGTGAAGCAACGAGCGTTTCATATACATTGGTAGCAACACGACTCGAACGCGTGAGAATACCAAGTGAAGGTGTTTCGATTAAAGCAAAATCACGATAACGCCCGCGAACTTTAATGACAGGTTGCACTTTAGTTGGGTCACCATCGTATTTGACAGTTGTGCCATCATGCACTGCCCACACTTCAAGTTTGTCGGATGTATCAATAAATTTTTCGCCATCAAAATATCCCGTGCAATGACGAAGCATTTCTAAAGATTTATCTACGCCCACAACGGTTGTCTTGCCCATTCGCCGTGTAAACCATTGCATCTCCACTTCAATATCACCGACTGAAATTTGTTCAGGTGAAATATCTTTTGGCAAATTATGATACTGCCCCGCATAAAAATATTTTTCTTTTGATAAAGCCGTCAACATGCGGTTGATGTTTTCAAAATATTTATCCGAATACCATCCACGCCGCATACGGTCAATATCAAGTTTGAAGGTTTCGTTGGTTAGGCGTTTATTATCGAAAATGGACATGGGTTCTCAATTTGGTAATGCGTAATTCGTAAAACGTAAATTACGCATTACGTTTTACAATTAAATTTCATCCGTAGACTTCACTATCTTCATTCCCGCTTTTTCAAAACGATGAAACGCTTCATTCGTCGCGTCGGTATGGTCAACCACCTGAGGCACTACTACTGGCGATGAGCAATCTTCGAGCAAATAAACTTTCTTTGCTAATTCTGAATCAACTGCTTGAATGTCATCCAACAGATCAGAAATTGTCCATGCTACACAGTGACTTTTCGCTTGACCAGCAATATACAATCTGTCTACTTGTAGAAGATGTTCGATGAATTTAGAGTTTCGTATTCCAAGCGTTTCACCCATTGGACCTGTCAGCACTTCGGGACCAATTACAGAATAATTTTCGGTAAATGGTTTATTGCCCTTGATTTCAAAATCTGCTTGGGTGTTTCGTGCAATGGAATGGAAGAAGATGGCTTCTTCTACGGCTGGGACAATGGCATGACCAATTCCACCGAGCATGGCGTGATAGGGCCAGATGGTCAATGCATATTTGCCTTTTTTCTCTAAGGCTTCGGCATAGTGAATCATCATTTGTTGACCATATTCAGGCGCAATGTTGAATTGCGAAGCAAGGGCGGGATTAAATTTCCATTTGTTATTTTGTAAATCAGCGACATGAATGTCGCTGTACGGTGTGGGATGATTGCCATCTTTATCTACAAAAAAGTTGGGATGAAAGATTTGATGGGTGTAGTGTGTATCCATGGTGGCAGTGATGTGTGTGATGTTACTAATATTTTTATAAATAAATTCACATAAGCGGATGTTATCTTCGACTGCGCCATTGCCACTTCTGCCACCGACAAATAATTCAAAGTTGGGAATGCAGAATGTATTTTGCACGTCAATGAGTAAAAGCGAAATTTTTTCTGACGAAGCAGAAGCAGGTTGAAGGTCATGTTGAAGCGCGAAGGCTTTGGCATCATCAGCGCGGGCGGCGTAATCAACTTTCCACACTTCGCCTACGCGAGACGCATCAAAAAAAGAAGGGATTGGATATGTAGTCATCTAATTAATAATATCTGGTTGTTTTTGTTTTCGGAAGCGCAAGAAAAAAGTTGGGAAAATTAAAGCGACCAAACTGCCGGGAACACAAAGCGGAAGAAAACAAGCGAGGTAAAAACCGATAAGTGCATAAACGATAGATGTGCCAGTGACATCTGTGCGTGTGCCATCGGCTTCGACACATTCAACGATGATTCCTTTTTCACCAGGGCGATGATAGGATGCTGTGAATTCGCTATATTGCACTTCACCATTTGGGCATGTGACTGGCGCAACAAATTGAAAAGTTTGTTCGGGTGACATTGCAATAGTGACACCACCAATCGCACCAAACGAAATTAATGCAATGAAGGTTGAGGCGACACAGACGATTATTAAACCAAACATTTGACCTGCAAATACGCCAGCAAAACGTTGTTTCATTTTGTTTTCCTTTTATCTACTAATATGCTTGCTAACTATTTGTTCAGCATCACTTATTAGTTTTTCTCCAAGCTTAATTGCTTCTCTTCTTTTATTTTGAAGAGTTGCTAGTTCTTCAACAATTTTTTTCTGTTCGCTTTCAGAAGGGATGGGAACTAATACCTTACTTAAGTCTTCGGTAGATATAGCAGGAATTGCATGTCCTGTCATTAATCTTTTTACTTGGCGTAAAAAGAATTCTGTTCGAAAATATGCAAGCAGAAAAAGAGGTTCAACAATTCGGATATTGCGAATGACAGCAAAACCATTTGAGCAGATTGCGCCATCTTCATCTTCAGTTATCAGCGCAGTGGCTTGTTTGTAAGTGCCTGTGCTTGCTCCTGCTGTAGCAGTAATAATATCACCTGCTTGAAGGCGATAGCTGGCTCGTGATGGTGCGTCTTGTGCATTAATCAATTGTTGAGATACGACTTGCATCGTTCTTGCATCAACATCTGAGATTGCAATATATCTGATTTCTTCATTTGTGTTTTTAAAGTCACTGGTTTTCGTTAGAAAATCTACAAAACTGCCTAGTGGTTTTGCATCTACTTTAATAAGTTGTTTAATAATTTCCAAATCTTCGGGGCGGTAATGTTCGGCATCAAGGCGAGAATTTAGTAAGTTATCAGGAACTGTATATATTTTTTTCGACGGCGCGGGAGAATTGCCATTTATAAAAACTTGATATTGTGCATTAATTTCATTAATATCTTCATCAACCACAAATGAACCATTATTATCTTTCTTATAAATCGGCTGACCTTTTACGTCATAACCTATTTTCTCTATTCTAGCCATAAAGCAAGAATCTGTTGGTTGAGCAACAGGAAGTTTTTGTAATATTAACAAAGATGTTTTTATTCCAGTACCATAAGGTATAAAAGCCTCTTGTGGAATGGAAATAACTGCTAAAACTTTTGCTTGATTTTTTAGCCAATGCCGAACATACGCGCTAGAGATGTTTTGTAACAGCCCATCTGGTAAAACAATTGCCATACGCCCACCAGGCTTTAATAGTTTTAAGCTCTTTTCAATAAACAATATATCGGGGGACTGTCCGCTTTGAACAGTTTTTGTAGCCTCCCATTTATCATAGGAAATTTGTTGCCATTTTCTCGCTAAAACATATGATTTTAGAGTTTTTGGGTTTTCTACTTTTCCTTTTGTGCCAAAAGGCGGATTAGTTAAAACAATATCGAACTTTTCATTAAGTTCATCGCTATCTGATAGTGAGTTCATACAAATAATTTCATCACCAGAGCCACCCTCAAATGACATACGAATCATTGTTGCCAAAGCAACATCAGGATTAAATTCTAATCCTCTAATATTATCTTTTATATATTTTGATATTGAAACCTTTTCATTATTTCTCGAAACATGAGAAATAGATTGAATTAAAAAACCACCACTCCCAGATGCTGGGTCTATAATTTTTTCGTGGGGTTGTGGATTAATCATATCTACTGCCAAACGTACAACTGGAAATGGAGTGAAAAACTCTCCTCTGTCACCTCGTTGATGGCGATAAACAAACGATTGAAAAGCTTCGCCTTTTATATCTCCTGGTGTATCTATTAGACTAATAAACTGTAGTTGATTAACAACATAAGCCAGCGTTAATGGTTTCAGTTTTAATCCATCATCAAGAAATAGATTTGAATGGGCTTTCTGTACTTTCATATAAAGAATCGAAAGTCTTTCTTGAAATTGACTAGGCGAGCCTTGGAGCAAAAGTTTATGCTCTGAAGAAGTGACACCAAATTCTATTTTTCCTTTATGATTTTGCTCATCATATAATTTCATCATAAGAATTTTTACAATTTCATGAAAAATCTTATCTTTAAGAAAACCTTCATTCGCATAAATATAGTTATGACAATTTTCAAAAACAAAAGAAAGATTTTCAGCTGGTTGAAGTTCATTAAAATTCGGTAATACATCAGGTAGCAGGTCACTATCTGTAAGAAGTAATAGTTGTTCCTTTATTTTTTTATTGCGAAGTACTTGTCCTTGCATATTAAATATCTCCGTCTATCTCTTCTTTAGTTATTACATTTCTATTATCTATTTGCATATCATTCACTCTAACAGCATTGCGAGGATTAAGGGTATTAAAAGCATCCGTAAAATCTTCATGCCATTCTTCCGTAATAGACAGAAGGTTATTTCCTTCATCATCAACAAAGACAAAACCAATTATATAATTTTGTTGTAAATGATTTGAATCTGCACCAGAAGACTCTAATAATTTGGGGTTTGCAAAAAGAAATTTATGCTCATGATATCTGAGAACCATATCAACTGAGAGCAGATTAAATTCATCTTTTCGTGGAGTGGCTTGTGTTCTTTCGCTAGTCTCGGAAGTTCCTGAAACAAAGTGCGTTTCAAGAACTTTGATTTTGGACATCAAATATTTTAATCTCTCATTAATTAGATTATTGATTTCATCCCTAGTTAGGTTTTCGAGTTTTGTAATTGCTCTAGATTTAGGAGTTTCTCGCTTGGGTAGGTTCTCTAAATAATCCAGCACGTCTTTATATTGATATAAGTTCTCGGAGTATTCTTTTTTGAATCTAGGGAGATGCTGTTCAATCCAAGCCTCAATTTGTGGCTCAACTTCTTTATTGATATCAATGAAGTAGATTTTATCTGAATGATTAATTAAAAATTTCTTTAAAACATCATAATTATATAATTTATTCCATTTTTCAGAATTGGACTTAACCCCTTTGGATTCTAATACAAACCAATATTCAGAGCGATTAGCACGGATATACAAATCGCCATGATGATTTGGGTGTTTTTTCCCTTCCCACTTTTCTTGTATTCTCTTAACTTCAAATCCTTCGGACTCTAATTTCTGCTTAAGTAATAATTCAGTTACTGATCCAAGTACATACCCTTGTGCATTTGGACTTAACTTTAATGCTTCTAAAAAAATTTCAAGACTGGTCTTAAATACTCTTTGAACAAATGTTGTCAATCTTTCTACAATGTTAGACATAACATCTCCACTAAAATCTACAAGATCAAATTCCTACTTCTTCTTTGTCTTACTGCCTTTTGTCACTCTACGATAAGGTGGCATGTTGATATTCAACACTTGAGACTTTGATTGGTCTAACAATTTATTCCACAAGTTTGGATAACTCAACGCAAATGCTTCGGGATGAAGTGTAGAAGTTAATACTGTTGGCAGATGCGCGTTATAACGATAATTCAAAACGCTATACAGTTTATCTTCTGCCCAAGCGGAACTTGCTCCACTTTCTTTTAAATCATCCAAAATTAAAAGCGGGGTTGTGCGGATTTCATGGAAGCGACGATCAAATGAAACATCGGAATTAGGACGGAATGTTTGGCGGAGATAATCAAGCAGCGATGTGACTTCCACTAATAAAGCTTGCCCACCCAAACCCATTCGATAATTTCCAATCGCGGCGGCGAGATGTGTTTTGCCAGAAAATGATTGACCCAAAAATACCAACCAACCTTCTGGTTTTTCAGCAAACTCCACTGCGGCATTGTGAGCATCATGTAAAGTTTTGACATCATCTTTAGTAACTTTGATTCTGGTCACTTCTTTATCTTTATATTTATTACCAAATTTATCTTTCTTTTCAGTTGTTGTTGTTGTGACCGCTTCTGTGTCCACTTCATCATCACGCGGTTGAAAAGTTTTGAAGGTCATCACTTTCATTTCAGGCAACGACAGCATCGAAATGCCAGGGTTACTGGTCTCTTCTGGACGGCGATAATCTGGCGCTGTGATTTTTAAGTAGTTAACAAATTCTTCATCTTGCAAACGCGAACGAATACGCCCTTCAATTTCATCCAGCATTAAATTCGTTGTAATCACTGTCGGAAGTTTATTGATATAACGATAATTGATAATTTGAAATAATTTTTCTTGCGCCCAAGCAGTTGCATTTTGCGTACCGAAGTCATCTAAAATCAACAAGCCTGCGTTACGAATTTCTTCAAAGCGTTGTTCAAATGTGGTTTCTGGGTCATCATAGGCAAAGCGAAGTGAATCTAATAAATCAGGCACGGTGATAAATAAAGTCGCTACACCTTTGTTCACTGCAAAATTTGCAATTGCCGCCGCCAAATGAGTCTTGCCACATCCATACCCACCTTCAAGCAATAACCAACCTTCTGGCTTCTTAGCATAATTTTCACTGGCATCAAATGCCTTATGCAAATTCTCACGTTCTTGCGCAGACATAAACTTGGCTTTGTCATTTCCATTTGGAGTAAAGTTTTCAAACGTCAAATGACTCAAGCGATTCAAATTACTCATAGCAAACAAACGCGCGCGTGCTACTTCCGCAACATCTTTGGCACGGCACACACACGTTTCCAATTTCCCAAAACGCTCATCGCCCACTGGCACATCATAACGAATATAACCAGCACCACTACAATGCGGGCAATTCGGGTCGCCCAAGGTCTTCACCAAATTAATCTCGTTTGAAGAATTCAGCGAACTCTCCTTCGGTATATCGTTTTGCATCTTGGATAGAGTCTTTTGCATCTCGTCTTTCATCTTTTCCGTTTTCCTTCCAACGATTCAAAATTGCACTAATATATTTCCAATTACGAACATTTCTACTCACTGCAATTTCAAACGCTTCTTCAAACCAAATACTCGGATAATTTTTCTCTGCATCTCTCAGCATATCAGCAATCAACGGAGTCAACGCGCCGATATTTTCTTCATACAACTTAAAGATATTTGATTTGTTCGGATTATAACTTTGTGACGGCTTGATTTGACCATTCGCAAACGCTTCGGCAGATAATCTTCCGCGTGGTGAGTTGAGAAAATAAAAAACACCCGCTTCATTCTCTGACTTCAACATGGTCTGCCTCTCGACAGTTTTTTGCAATCCATGCTTAATCTCTTTCTTTTTCAACCCAAGTGATTCAGCATCAAAATCCGCTTCACTTAACCCACGAAAATTTCCTTCCAAATGCTCAATCCGATAAATCGCATACAAAGTGACTTTTAATTCAGCCACATCATCAATCTCATTGATTAAACGCAAAAAAGAATCAGGGATTTGTGTAAAGGTTTCAGAAGAAGTAAAGCCATTGAAATTCGTCATTTTACGATTTACGATTTACGATTTACGAAACTTATATCCCGTAACTCGTATCTCGCATCTTGTTACTCATTCGGTCTAAACACCTTCGTCGCTGCATTTTCAAACTTCGCCAACGCCCCTCGGAAGATTAACTCCACACTTCCCACAGGTCCATTACGATGTTTCGCCACAATAATTTCAGCCACATTATGTTTATCGGTATCTTTTTCATATTGGTCAGGACGATAGATAAACATAACTATATCGGCGTCCTGCTCCAGGGATCCAGATTCTCTCAAATCCGAAAGCACTGGACGTTTATCAGTTCGTTGCTCCACTGCACGACTCAATTGCGCGGCAGATAAAACTGGCACATTTAACTCACGAGCCAACACTTTCAAACTACGAGAAATATGTGAAACTTCTTGCACACGGTTATCGTTACGAGTGTCACCACCCATCAGTTGAAGATAATCTACAATAATCAAATCGAGTCCAAATTCCAAATGCAAGCGACGACATTTCGTCCGCAATTGAAGTGGTGTAATGGCAGGTGTATCATCTAAATAAATACTCGTATCTGAAAATACTTCTACGGCATGAGTGAAGAGGGGCCATTCACCTTCATTTAACTTACCCGTTCGCAAGCGTTGCGAATCAATGCCTGTCTCTTGAGCAATTAACCTTTGCACCACTTGTTCATTCGACATTTCCAAAGAAAAAATAGCCACACGTTTTTTATGGGTCAATGCCGCATTTTTCGCAACCGATAATAAAAAGCCAGATTTACCTTGACCCGGACGAGCCGCAAGAATTAACAAGTCTGATGGTTGTAAGCCACTCAATAATTTATCTAAATCATAAAAGCCTGTCGGTACGCCCTGAAAATCTTCCGGGCGTTTCGATAAATCATCAATGCGGTCGTAATATGCAGAAATAACTTTGCGAATCGGTAATAAATCATTTTTACTTCTTCGCTCACTCACACCAAAAATCGCTTTCTCGGCTTCCCCCATCACATGGTCAATTTGGTCGCCACTTTTGTAAGCCATCGAAGCGATTTGATTGGCGGCGTTAATCATCTTTCTGCGAATGGCATGTTCTTCAACAATTCTTCCGTAGGCTTCAGCATTCAAAGATGTTGGAACTTGATTAATTAAAGAAGTGAGATATGCCGAGCCGCCAATCTCTGCTAATTGATTATTTTTTTCTAGTTCTTCTGAGAGCGTTAATAAATCAACTGGTGCGCGGCGTTCATGCAAACGCACAAAGGCTTCCCAAATCCATTTGTTGCGATGAATGTAAAAATCATTGCCATTCAAAAATTGGGCAATGTCGTAATAGGCTTCGGGGTTAATCAATACCGCCCCCACAACGGCTTCTTCGGCTTCTTTACTGTAAGGAAGGGTAGTGCTGTTGGGGGCGGATGATTCGGGGTAAGTATCGGTCATTTTTTCAGTATCAGGTTGAAGGTCAGTTTGAAGCGGGTTTGTCTTTGTCAGGTTTATCAATATCAAGTTTATCTATGAAATCTTTGAAGACAGATAAACGATTCGAGTCTTCGGGCGGAGGCGACGCCTCATTGCTTACGGGTGGGCTTGATTCTTGAACCTCACGGTCTGGTTCAATCCCAGCCGAGTCCATCACACTGCGATGCACAAGAATGGGCACATGCGCTCGCACTGCAATCGCAATTGCATCAGAAGACCTTGAGTCAATATTAATTTCTTTTCCATTTGCTTCAGCAACAATGTTGCCAAAAAAAATATCACCTTGTAGACTCACAATTTCAACGCGGGTAATTCGAGCATTGAATGCACTGAAAACATTTTTGATTAAATCATGTGTGAGCGGGCGAATCATTTCAACTTCTTGTAAGGCAACGGTGATGGCTTCTGCTTCGTATGGTCCGACCCAAATGGTTAAGTATTTTTCGGCATTGACTTGTTTTAACACCACTACACGTTGTGGTGCCATTAAATGCACGCGAATACTATCTATTACAACTTCTATCATTTCTGCCATAGGGGAAAACTCCGTTTCATCTATTTTAGCATAAATAGACATGTCATTGCGAGCCGCGATTGTTGCGGCGAAGCAATCTTATATTTTACTAAGGAGATTGCTTCGCTCATTTCATTCGCTCGCAATGACATGCAAAATCATTTGCCATAAACAAGAATAAAGACTATAATGCCCGTCACTCATTCGGGGCGTGGCGCAGTCCGGCTAGCGCACTTGCATGGGGTGCAAGGGGTCGGAGGTTCAAATCCTCTCGCCCCGACTGAATTTTTTCAGAGAGATGATGCAAATCTTCTCACCCCTTCTGAAAATCATAAAAACCGTCCACGGCAGGACGGTTTTGTTTTAAGAAAAGATTATGGAAGCAAACGAAGACCTTATCTCTGTAACCATTAATAAACATGCTCTTATCAGTTTACTTCTTGGCATTTTAACTGCACTTTCTTTTTGTGCAGGTGTAATGCCCATTCCGTTCACTGGATTTATTTGCTTCCCATCCAGTTTCGTGCTTGGGTTTTTAGCATTGACGTATGGAGCGATTTCATTAAGAAGAATCAAAAAGCATAATGAAGCAGGTCACTCTATGGCGTGGATTGGAATCGTGATTGGTGGTTTTGTTTTCTTCTGCATTTTGTTATTTGTTATTGGGATTGTTTCTCTTTTTATCTTTGCCCCAGACACTATGCAACCATTGATTGAAAATTACTCAATTTAAAATAAGGCGCAAAAGTGCCTCTTACAAGGGCAAAAATTACAGATTTGTGAGAACTTAAAAAAACTATTGACACGCCAAATATTTTGGGGCATACTTTCGGCATTATTATATGGGGCAAACAAATTGAATTGCCATCCTTTAAGAAAGGAGGAGGTGATGTCTAACATGGATAGTAGCATTAAACCCAGCGCTGTGGCATCCCTCCTCAAGTAAGTAAAGGAAGCCACAGCGCCCCACGAATGTCATCCGCAAGGATGGCATTCTGGTTTTAAATGCAAAACGTCCCGCAGGTTTGAATTAAGGATTATCTTTATTTAATAAACCTGCGGGACGGTGATTTTAGTAAAATCCAATTTCAGGATTTATTTTGTTTGCAAATTCATCAATTCCCCCACTAACATTGAAAATATTTTCATAGCCCTGGCTTTCTAACCACATGGTCACTTGTTTGCTACGGTTGCCATGATGACAAATGACATAGACAGGATTTTCTTTCGTCTTGACTGATTCGGGCAACGCGTCTGGACCTTCATTTGCCAAACGGCTCATTGGCGTGACCTGTAGCCTGCTGTCTTCGATTTTGGCAGTTTCCAACTCCCATGCCTCGCGCACATCCAGCAAAATAAATTTTTCGTCAGACTTTAATTTCTCAGCAAGTTCAGTGACTGTGATTTCGTTCATAAAAACCTCTTTGGGACGATAAAACACGGTCTACGGTCTATCGTCTATTGTCCATTTGCAGGAATATAAAACTTCTCTACATATTCTTTGACCATACGCCTTGTCGAAAATTGTGGAATGACCGTTTGCATCGCATTTTTCATGCGGGCAATCCATTCAACAGACAATTCTTTTGGGTCGCGGTTGTAATACATGGGGATAATTTCATGTTCCAGTGTGTGATATAAACTTTCTGCATCTGCGACATCTTGCACGTCCGTTGATTCGTATGCTTTATCTTCACCAATAGACCAGCCGTTTTTGCCGTTATAGGCTTCACGCCACCAACCATCCATAATCGAGAAATTCAACACGCCATTAATTGCGGCTTTCATGCCAGATGTTCCGCTGGCTTCATAAGGTCTGCGTGGTGTATTAAGCCATACATCTACCCCTTGAACTAAATATCGAGCAAGATTCATTTCATAATCTTCGATAAAGATAATTCTGCCGCCTGTCTCTGCTTTTTTGACGGTTCGATACACTTTTTGAATTAATTGCTTGCCGGGGTCATCGGCTGGGTGGGCTTTGCCAGCGAAAATAATTTGCACAGGCATATTTGGGCGGTTGATGATTTCAAGCAATCTTTCTACTTGAGATAAAATTAAACTGGCGCGTTTGTAGGTTGCAAAACGGCGCGCAAAACCAATCGTGAGTGCGTAGGGATTAATCAGCACGCCTGATGAAACTACTTGAACAGGGTGAAACCCGCCGTGTGTCCATCTATCGCGTACCCTTTCTTTTAAGTAAAAGGCTAATTTTCGTTTGAGGTGTAAATGTGTTCCCCATAGTTCTGCATCTGGAATTGTATTGATTTTTTGCATCAGTTCATGGTCATCGAGGTTATCGTACCAATTTTCGCCAAGATAATTTTCAAGCAAAATATTCATACGGCGAGCCAGCCAGTTACGAGTATGGACTCCATTTGTCACATGCTCAATAGGAACATCTTTCACATTTTTATCATTCCATAAAAACTTCCACATCTCGCGTGAGACTTCACCATGCAGTTCTGAAACGCCATTTCGCCCATTCGATAATTTCAAAGCCAGAATCGGCATAGAATATGTTTCAGCATGTGGTTGTTGATGTTTGGCAACCTCTACAAATTGTTCGCGAGTCAACCCTAATTCACCCCAATACGATGATAAATATTTATCAATTAACCACAATGGAAATTCATCATTACCTGCTGGCACAGGGGTATGGGTTGTGAAAACATTTTGAGGGCGTGTCTGTTCGGCGCCATCTGCAAAAGTTAAGCCTAATGCCACAAGTTCACGAATCCGCTCTAAGGTCAAGAAAGAGGCGTGACCTTCATTCATGTGCCAAATGGCGGGGTTGTATCCTAATGTTCTTAATGCACGCAATCCGCCAATGCCTAATAAAATTTCTTGCATAATGCGGCGGTCTAAATCAGACCAATACAAACGCGCAGTGAGCAGGCGGTCATATTCGTTATTGCTTTCGACATTTGAATCTAAAAGATAAAGTGGGATGCGACCCACGCGCACTTCCCAAATTTGGGCGTGGAGCGTTCTATCTGGAAATTTAAATTCGATGAGAATGGGTTGGTTATTTTTTTTGACAAGCGACACGGGCAAATGTTCAAACTTGAGCGGATTGTTAACCGCTTCTTGCCAACCATCTTCACTGATACGCTGGGAGAAATATCCTTGTGCATACATAAAGCCCACGCCCATTAACGGCAAACCCAAATCGGATGCTTCTTTGAGATGGTCGCCTGCTAATACACCCAACCCACCTGAGTAAATGGGGAGCGTTTCATGCAAACCAAATTCCATCGAGAAATATGCTATTGGATTTTTTAATTCAGGATATGTTTTGTGTGACCATGTTTCTTTTTTGAAATAAACATCATACTTTTCAAATAACGAATCATATAAAACCAAATAGTCTTTATCGTTTGAAATTTGATTTAATTTTTCTTTATCAATTTCATTTAATAAACGAATCGGGTTATGACCAAGCCTTTCCCATAAGTCATAATCCAAACGTCCAAACAGGCGCGCGGCTTCGGGGTGCCACGTCCACCACAAATTGGTGGCGAGTTCAGCAAGGCGAGCGATTCGCTTTGGTACATCAAAAGTTTGAGAAGGTGAGGTTAAAAATTCCATAGCGGGGAATGATACCGTAAAAATTTTAATTTGGTAATTTTTGTATTAAGAAGGAAGTGGCGAATATCAGAAGTAAAAAGAAAGTGTACCGCAAGATTTATCTTGCGTTTTACAGGCGACACTGCGTAGCGTACCACAAGGGTACGATGTGTCACCGTACTTAAATACTTCCTAAGTTAGGCACTCCGTCTATTGTTTGTTGTTATTTTTGCCGAAATGTTATGTTAGAATTTGGCGCAATTTGTATAAAGGGAATGTACGTTGATGATGTGCATGTTGTGTTACAAAATCTTAATGGCAGGATTCGTTTATGAAAATTTTAATTTGTGACAAAGTAGAAAATGAATATATTCAACAAATGCGCTCCGCAGGGTTAACTGTTGATGTACAAGATAATATTTCTCCCGAAGAGTTATTAACTGTTTTGCCGAATTATGATGGCATGGTGGTTAGGTCAAGGACGAAGGTCAGAAAAAATTTGATAGATGCATGTCCCAACTTGAAGGTCATAGTAAGAGGCGGGGTTGGGTTGGATACGATTGATTATGAATATGCTCAATCTAAAAATATCAAAGTGATGAATACGCCGTTAGCCAGTTCTGCATCTGTGGCAGAGTTAGCCATCGGATATATGTTTATGTTGGCAAGGTCTTTATATAAAGCAAGTGCTTCGATGAAAACCGAAACGTGGGACAAGAAAAGTTTTGAAGGTGATGAGATTGGTGGAAAAATTTTAGGTTTGATTGGGATTGGAAATATCGGTAAAGAAGTTGCCAAACGTGCCAATGCGTTAGGAATGACTGTGATTGCGTATGACCCGTATGTAAAAGAAGTGGAAGGAATCAAATTACTTGGATTAGATGAATTACTTACTCAAGCAGATTACATCAGTTTGCATTTGCCAAAGACAAATGAATCAGCCAATATGATTAGCACGGCTCAATTTGGAAAAATGAAACATGGTGTGCGAATTATCAATTGTGCGCGCGGCGGCATCATTGATGAAAATGCTTTATATGATGCGTTGGTAAGCGGAAAAGTTTCTGGCGCCGCATTAGATGTTTTCAATGAAGAGCCACCTACTGATTGGAAGTTATTGAAATTAGAAAATGTGATTGCATCCCCACACATTGGCGCGGCGACGAAAGAAGCACAAGCAAGAATTGGGGCGGAAGTAGCAGAAAAAATCATTGCATTTGCGAAAGGGATAAGTTAAGAGTTACGAGTAACAAGAGACATGGTGAGGATTACGCATTACGAGTTGCGTAATTCGAGATTCGTAATGCGTAAAAACTTAAGATAATAGATGAAGATTTTTTCAGACATCGGAATACAAATTCCACAAGTGTATATTCCAAAATTAAATATTGATTTAAGTAAATGGGCTGTGATTGCTTGCGACCAATTCACTTCTGAACCTGAATATTGGCACGAAGTTGAAAAGATAGTTGGTGATTCTGTTTCAACTTTACATTTAATTCTTCCTGAAGTGTATTTGGAGAATAAAGATAAAGACCAACGAGTCAAGCAGATTCAATTGACTATGAAAAAATATTTAGAAGATGATTTGCTTCAACTGTACGAAGGTCTGATTTATGTTGAAAGAACAATTCGTGGAAAAATCCGTAAAGGAATTATGTTATGTCTGGATTTGCAGCAATATGATTTCAAAGAGAACGCAACTGGATTAATTCACCCTACCGAAGGGACGGTGATAGACCGTTTGCCAGCGCGCATTAAAGTTCGTGAAGGCGCTGTGTTGGAATTACCACATATTTTAGTTTTGATTGATGACCCAAAGCATACAGTGATTGAGTCTGTCAGTAAGGCAAAACCTAACCTAAAAAAGTTATATGATTTTGAGTTAATGCTTGGTAGTGGTCATTTGGCAGGCTATGCCCTAACAGAAGAACTTGAGAATCAAGTGATTGAGTCATTGCGAAACCTTGCCAAACATGAAGACTTTATAAAAAAATATGATTTGAATAAAGATACGCCTGTTTTGTTATTTGCTATGGGTGATGGCAATCATTCAATGGCGGCGGCAAAAGAGTATTGGGAGCAAATTAAACATCAAGCTGGAATGAATCATCCAGCACGCTATGCTTTGGTCGAACTTGAAAATGTCCACGACCAGGCATTGGAATTTGAACCGATTCATCGCGTTTTGTTTCATCTCAAAAAAGATTTGCTAGTGGAATTAAAAAAATTCTTTGGTGAAAATTTTCGTTATGCAACAGTCTCAAGTTATCAGGAAATGACTCAAAAGGTAGATTCTGCTGAGGGTCAGAAACAGGTTATCGGTCTAGTACGAGGCGGGGATGAAATTGGAGTCATTGAAATTGCAAATCCAAAATCCAATTTGGCAGTTGGAACAATCCAAATGTTTCTTGATTCATTTTTAGAAAATAATGGTGCAGAAAAAATTGATTATGTGCATGGTGAAGATGTGTTGAAAAAAATCGCTTCACAAAACGAACATGCAGGTTTTTACTTGGCTGGGATGCACAAATCGGATTTGTTCAAAACTGTGATTGTGGATGGAGTGTTGCCACGCAAAGCATTTTCAATGGGTGAGGCGAAAGAAAAAAGATTTTATGTGGAAGCCAGAAAGATAAGTTAGTTAATAAGCATTTTCAAAATCGCAATCGTTTCTAGCTTTCCCCCGATTCCATTTTCACCACCCGGTCCCACACAGGATGGGCAACCATCATCACATTCACATTGCGTTACCAATTCATACGCGCGTTGAATCAATTCATTATGTATCTCAAAAAGTTTTTGGCTAAAACCAATTCCAGCGGGAACCAAATCATACAACACTACTGACGGCTGACCGCTGACGGCTGACCATGCTGGGTCTGTGTGAATTCCTAAATCACGTTGGTCGCACATCAAAAATAATGGCGCGAGATTTCCTAACACAAATCCAAGCCCAGATAATCCACTGCGAATGCGAACATTTTGTTCCACTTTGTGATGACAACTATGACAAAGTGTTGTTAAATTTTCTAAACGATTGGCTTCATCTGTAGATGCAAATGCACGAAATGGAATTTTGTGATGCACATCATGCTGGCGATTCATTTCTTTCGCGCCGCATACCTGACATGTAAACTGGTCTCGCTTCCTGACAGTTTCTCTTATCTTTTGCCAGTTGGGTCCATAATCATTTGGGGCATTTGTCCATGCACCTGATTCCCTTAAGTGATTCACAACTTCTTCTGAAAGCGTTAACCAGTATCCAGTTGTTTGTAATTGTGATGGTGGTAAATCTAATAGTTCTTGACCGAGATTTTCATTGGTGAACCATCTTAGTTTTTTGAATCCGATAACTTGCGTGGTGACTTGAATTTCACCATAGCCTTTTTCGCCACCGAGGACGGCGGCTTGAGCAGATTGATTCAAAACTTGAATCTCGGAATTTTGTTGTGCTTCGGTGAAGTAATCCAAGCCAACGGGCACAAGTTGAGCAAAGTGATTTTCAAGATTCAATTCTTGTACAAAATATTGCTGGGCTTCGTGCATATAAATCGCGCCAGGGTGAATCATCCAATGAGCAGATTCACCATCCACTGTTCCTATTGTCAACGGTCTGCCGTCTTCGGTCAGGGTTTGCAAAACAAAACTTTGTGGTGAAGCAGACCGCAATGAAATATTTGCGGCTGGATATTGGTCACGCATCCAGTAATATTTTTCATTGGAATAATGTGCTTCTTGATTAGAAAGTAAAAAGTTTAGGTATTCTTCTATCAATTCCCACGAGAGTGAGCTGAATGATTCTTGTGTTTGAAATGGCAATTCAAACATCGCACATCTTAAATGCTCTAGCAAAATCAACAAATGATTTGGATTGACTAAGGCTTGCTCGGGAGAACGACCAAAGAAATATTCTGGATGATGTGCGAGAAATTGGTCTAATGGATTTGGGGAAGCAACCAAAATTGAAACGGCTGGGTCATCTCCACGCCCTGCACGGCCTGCTTGTTGCCTTGCGCTTGCAATCGTGCCTGGGTAGCCAACTAAAATCGCCGCGCCGAGCCCGCCAATGTCAATGCCGAGTTCTAGAGCGGTGGTTGCAACAACTGTTTTGACACTTCTATCTCGTAAGCCTCGTTCGATTTCACGGCGTTGGGTTGGGAGATAGCCACTTCTATATCCGCGAATTTGAGAACTCGTAATTCGTGATTCGTAATTCGTAATTTGGTAATTAGTAATTGGAGAATTGGAGATTAGAGATTGGAGATTGGTTAAGATAATTTCAACGGTTCTCCTTGTTCTGGCAAAGATAACGGATTGAATATCATGCTTTAGTAAATTTGTCGCTAACCTTACACTTTCGAGGATAGCACTTTTTCTTAATCCTAAACTTGGGTCTGTGACTGGTGGATTGTAGATGATGAAATGGCGTTCGCCTTTGGATGAGCCATCATTATCAATCAATTCAACGGGTTCTTCGATTAATTTCTGTGCTAATTCTTTTGGGTTGCCAATGGTGGCGGATGCCAAAATAAATTGCGGATTTGCCCCATAAAATTTTGCCACGCGTTTGAGTCTGCGGATAACATTGGCGACGTGCGAGCCAAAGACTCCGCGATAGGTATGGGCTTCATCAATGACGATGAATTTTAGGTTAGTGAAAAATTCATTCCAGTTGGCGTGATGTGGAAGAATGCCTGTATGAAGCATATCTGGATTGGATAAGATGATGTTGGCAGTTTTGCGAATTGTGGCGCGTTGATTTTGTGGAGTGTCGCCATCATAAATTGATGATTTTAGATTGACGATTGACGATTGAAGAGATTGGAGATTAGAGAATTGGTCTTGTGATAAGGCTTTGGTTGGGAATAAATATAAAGCACGTGTTTGATTGTTGTTTATGATGGAAGATAAAACAGGTAAGTTGTAAGATAAAGTTTTTCCACTGGCTGTACTTGTAGATAAGATAATATTTTTATTTGCTTGAACATTTATCCATGCTGAATGTTGGTGGGAGTAGAGGGAATTAATTCCAAGTGTAGATAATGCTTGTCGAAGCGAAGCAGGTATCAGGTCAGGTAACGGAAGCGTTTGTGCTTGTCGTGGTGGAGTCGTTTTCCACGCGCTGATATTGGGATTCGTATCCGAATCTTGTTTCCAAAAATCTAAAAGTGATTTTATGTTGTTCAAGAGATTTGTTTCATTTCGTCGCTGTGTAAAGTGCGAAATGCCCATGCACCAACTAACAATGGAAACCAAAATGTGACTGCTCGATATACCAAAGTGATAACGACTGCTTGACTCCAATTCACATTTAATGAGGTGAGTGCAATGGGCATAATGCCTTCCACAATTCCGATACCTGAGGGTGTGGGTGAAACGATTAAGAAAAGATAGGCAAGTGAAAAACCTGCAATGATTGTACCTGCTGAAAATTCAACTCCAAAGGACATGAATGAACAAATTAAGATAAGCATGAGCAAACCTTTATCAAAAATTCCCCATAAGATAGGTCTGATTAAGCTGGATGGTTTTTCTGTTAAACCTGAAAAGCCATCTGAAATTTCATGTGCAAATTCGTGAGCGCGGGCTTCGCTGAGATAATTTTCTTTACCGAAAAATTTTACAATGCGATTTACACCTCTTGCAACTTTTGCAAGAAAATTCCCGAGCCTTTCTGCAGAGCGATAGCCGAGGTATAAAACAAAAGCATAGCCAATTGCAATGGTTAATAAAAATAGTGAAGCGGAAATTTCGCCAATGTCTAAATCGTTGCGGCGGAATAAAACGATTAATCCTAAAGCGAGGATTACTAAAAATGCGGCTTGGTCTAGTAAAAGGAATAAGGCGGCGGCGACTGTTGCTTTTCCAGTTGGATGTCCGCGCCGACGTGCTTCTGATGCAAAGAGTGCAATACCGCCTGCTCCGCCTGTGGGTGCGACGATGTTAATGAATGTTGCCGCGGTTGCCATTCGAGTTAAAGGGATGACGTTATCATGAATCCCTAGTAAATGAAAAATGGATTGATACATTCTGCCAGTGGTCACAAACCATATAGATTGAATCGCTAATGCTAGTACAAAATATCTAAGATGTGCTTTTTGTAAAGTGAGTAGAATGGTTTCTAGTTCACTAAAGCTTAGAGCAATTAGGATAGCACTAAGCCCAAGTACAACTACGAGAAATAACTTCTTCATTCAATCACTACTACAAAATACATTTAGTGATTTAAGGAATTGCAATTGGAAGTTGCTCAATCGGTATTGAAAGTTGTACATTGGAAGCATACACCCAAGCAAGCACTCCCGGTTGCTCAGGAACTTCTACTTGTATCCATAAGTTATCGGAAGTTCGACCAAATGCAACGGCAGTAGCATTCACCGGTAAAACCGCCGGTGTAGCAGAGTTAAAATCTGGTGAGGTACGCAGGTTTAATTCGTTTGGTCCAGGGTTGGTAACAATAGCAGGTGAAGAGGTTGCCGTTGGGTTATCTGCTGTTTCTGTTGTGCCGGGCGGAGGTGGTGTATTTGCTTGCAAAGTAATTCCGAGCAGGCGTGCTAATTCAACATCATACAAAACATGCAACTCACGGGCTTTGGCAATATTCGCATTAACAAAATTCGGGTCTGAATTCCCCATAAATGCTAGCAACGCTTGCACAACCGTTTTCATGTGTTCAAGTTGATATGTCTTAAGCGTCACTAAACAAGATGGGATAACCTGTTCTTCGGCTTCTCGTAACACTCTCTGTAATTCAGGAATAATGACGACGAGTTGGTTTTGCGGTGTATTTGATGCTAGCGTAGAATAATCGTCAAATTCACGCATCAAACGGTTAACCTTTGTCACTTCTTCAGTGAGTTGCGGAGCAATGCAGGGGTCTGGTGTTAAAGTTGCCATCTCAATTGTTTCAGCAAGAATGGGGGTTGGCGTTTGAGGAGTATTTGGCGGGGTTGCACATGCGGCGACAAACGCGAAGACGGATACAACAAAAAAAGATTTGATAATTATTCTCATGATTTACCTCACGTAAATTATGCTACATCTGCAATGGTTGTTTTTTCTAATTTATTAGATACATGGTCGCGGATGTCTTTGAAGACTTTGGTCAACCGCTTCTCTTTTTCGATGGGAGTTGATTCATAAAAATTTTCACTGACAGATTCAGTGGGGGCAAGTGCGCCATCAAATAGACGAATTACTTCTGCTAGCGGAATTTGATTTGGCTTTTTGGCAAGTTGATACCCGCCTTTTTGACCTTTGGCACTGCGTAAAAAGTGGGCCCGTTTTAATGCCAGCATTAATTGTTCAAGAAATTTAGGTGGAATGGATTGTGCTTTGGCAATTGTATCAATGGAAATGTAGCCTTCACCTTCATGGCGGGCAAGGTAAATTAAAGCGAGTAGTCCGTATTCACTGCGGGTGGTAAGTTTCATTTTCTGATTTATCCTATTGGATTATATTCCCTGTATATTGTAACGCAGGTTAATTTCATTGACCGCCGACCACAAACCGCGCTCAGCCGTCGGCGGTCATTTTGCCTCTTGACATAATTCAATGGCTGAATTATGATTTTACCAATAAACCCTATTGAATTAGTAGGAGTTTTTATTGAAAAGAATAAGTTCTTTTTTTAGCCTAAACTCATACTAAGCTTATAGGATTTATAATAATTCAGAAAACGGAGGAACAAGCCAATAAAAAACCTTAACCATCTTTTATGTAATTTGGCTTAGACGGTGATGCTTGTCGAGTATACATGCCGAATCAGATAATCCTGAGTTTAAGGTACGTACTTCCTCTAAGGATATTTTAACAAATAAGTATCAAGGTAAAATTATTATCTAGATGAAGAAACAACCGGCATTCTACCAATTAAAGCCACGCCTGTCCCGGGCTGGTAATGCTTTTGGGTTATTTACAATGGCTACCCAGCCAAGAGGTGAACATGTCAATTCTTTTAGAAAATGTAAGTAAACGATATGAACAACAAGTGGTTGTCAATAATGTGTCTTTAGAAATCAAAGACGGCGAGTTTTTTGTGTTGCTTGGCTCCAGCGGAAGTGGAAAATCAACCATATTGAATATCATCGCTGGACTCACTTCTGCTGAACAGGGACGCATTTTGCTACATGGACGCGATGTCACTGAACTGCCCACTCAAAAAAGAAATGTTGGTTTTGTGTTTCAGAACTATGCCTTGTTTGAATATATGACCGTTGCAGAAAACATTGAGTTTGGTTTACAAATTCGGAAAGTTTCTAGAAAAGAAAGGCAGCTGAAATGCGATGAACTTTTGGAGTTGGTGGGGCTGGTTGGATTGGGCGACAGAATGCCGCGACAACTTTCTGGAGGTCAACAGCAACGAGTTGCATTAGCACGCGCTTTGGTTTTGGAACCAGATGTGCTATTGTTGGATGAACCGCTTGGAGCACTTGATGCAAAAATAAGAATCGAACTAAGACGTTCATTAAGGGTCATTCAAAGGCAATTGGGTGTAGCCACCATTTTGGTTACACACGACCAGGAAGAAGCATTTGATTTAGCGGATCGAATTGGTGTAATGAGTTATGGAAGGTTGATTGAAGTTGGTACACCTCAAGATTTGTATCAACGTCCGCAGACTGAATTTGTTGCGTCATTTCTCGGAACGGCAAATATCTTGTTGGGCAAGACTGAAGGTGAGCAAATCCAAATTGGTCCGCATACTTTTAAGCCTGCTAAAGAAGCCACACGCTTTAGTACAGATGGTCGTGTGCAAGTTCTTTTCCGCCCGGAAGATATTGCTCTTCTGAAAGATAAAGAAGAACTGGATTGTATGTTGCTGGGCGAAGGAACTGTTACAAGTTTAGGATTTAATGGACCAACAGAACGTATTAGGCTTGAACTACCATCAATTCCGGGTGTTCGTGCAATTGCACCATCAGTAACCTTTGGAAGACAAAATATTACGATAGATGCCAGCCGCTCCCCTGATCAGGCTTTTACCTTTCCGCTTGTTGTCAATGATAAAGCATGGGTTGGTATAAGACGCATTCACGCATTGTCACATCCTGGCTTGAATTTTTTAGTAGTGACAGACGGTTCTTTACAGAGCCAATCAGCAATTAGCTTGGGAAGTTATTTGGCGCGTATGTCACATGCACGTATGACTTTGTTGGGTGTTGGTAATGATGAAGCGCTATTAGATACTTATCTTCAAGACGCTCGAAAACAAATTGGTAGCGGCATGGCTTCAATTGACGTGCGCACAGCACAAGGAAGCATTTCAGGTGCCGTTAAAAAATCGATTGAAAAAGACCCAGTTGACCTCGTGATTGTCGGTTGGCGGCCCAGTGAAGGCGTAGACCTTGTAGAGCAAATTCTGCAAATCGGAGACCATCATGTGTTATTAGCCTCTCGGCCTGGTATGAATATTGAAAAAGCATTGGTTTGTGCGGCAAGCGGTGAACCTGGCAAAGATGATGTATTGTTTGCGGGTCGTTTACTTCGTCACTTGGGAGCAAGTGCAAAACTGCTGACGATATTAAGTCACTCAACCCACGATGAACATCAAAATAAGCGGGTGGAACGATTTGTTGCTGGCGGTGTGCAAAGCCTTGAAATGTTTGGAGTACACACGGAAAGTGAAATAAGAATAGGAAACCCGCAAACAGAAATTGTTACGGAAATAAAGAAAGAAGAATTTGACTTAACGATTCTCGGCGCACCACTTCCACAAATAGATGGGCGTATTGAAATTAATGGCGTGATTGAAGGTGTGATGAGAAATGCAGGCAATTGTTCAGTGATGATTGTCCGCTCACATAATATGAAAAATACCATCAAACGCAATTAATCAAATGGTATTCACTGACAAATGTAAAATTAAATATAAACAAAAGGATAAAATATGTTTTTCAAATTACAAAAAATACTTGTACTCTCTCTGTTGTTGATTGCTATTATCACAGCAGGATGTGCATCAACCGCCGCTTCTTCTACAGAAGAAGCGGCAACTGGTGGCGAAGTGACACTAATTCTCGCGGGTTACACTACTCCACGCGAAGCCTATAAGGAAATTATTCCTCTGTTCCAAGCATATTGGAAAGAAAAAACAGGTCAAACTGTGATTTTTGAAGAGTCATATCAAGGCTCAGGTGCACAATCACGTGCTGTTGTTGAAGGCTTTGAGGCAGATGTTGTTGCTTTGTCCTTAGAAGCTGATATCACCCGCATCGAAAAAGCTGGACTCATTACTAATGATTGGCAAAGTAAGCCTTTCAACGGTATCGTCAGTACTTCAATAGTTGCATTTGCTGTACGCCCTGGTAACCCTGATAACATTCAAGATTGGGCTGACCTTATCCAACCTGATTTAGAAATTCTGACACCTAACCCTAAAACCAGTGGTGGCGCAATGTGGAATATACTAGCTTTATATGGTGCAGCCAAACGTGGCAATGTAGAAGGTTTTGCTGCAGATGATGCTGGCGCACAAGATTTTCTTCTGGCTGTTTTACAAAACGTGACTGTAATGGACAAAGGTGCACGTGAATCAATTACCAATTTTGAAAAAGGCGTTGGCGATGTCGCTATTACATATGAAAACGAAGTATTAGTTGGTCAACAAGCTGGTATAGACTATGATTTGGTCATACCTACCTCAACCATTCGCATTGATAATCCTGTTGCAGTTGTAGATACCTATGTAGATAAACACGGTACACGTGAAGTGGCAGAAGCATTCGTGGATTTCCTGTTTACAAAAGAGGCACAAGAAATTTTTGCTAAACATGGCTTGCGTTCACCTGATTCAGAAGTTGCCGCAGCTACTGTTGCTCAATATCCAACAGTTGAAGATATTTTCACTATTGACGATTTCGGTGGTTGGAGTGAAGCAACACCTACCTTCTTCGGCGAGACTGGTATTTTCTACACAATCTTCTCGCAAGTTCAAAGCATTCAAATTAACGAATAGATTATCCTAATTAATATGGAGGCGACCCGCCAAAAAGTTTTGACGGGTCGTTCTATACTACAATTAAAAAAATGAACTCGGAAATAACATCACCCACCACTGATAAGAAAACTTCGCCTCGTGCTTCGGGACAGTTGGTCATACGCTCCATAGCCCTTAGCTATCTTACAATTTTACTCATCATCCCCCTTCTGGTAATTTTGCAAGATGGTTTTCGTGAAGGGTTGGGAGAATTTTGGCGGCAAGTGACACTCCCCATGGCATGGCATGCACTTAAACTTACATTGTGGACTTCTGTCGTTATGACTATCATCAACACCATTATGGGGACATTAACAGCTTTTGTACTTGTACGTTATGAATTTCCAGGAAAAACAATCCTCAATAGTATTATTGATTTACCGCTTGCTATTCCAACATTAGTGACAGGCATAATGCTTGTTATTCTTTTTGGTCCACAAGAAGCATTAGGAGGATGGCTAAAAGAACAGTTTGATTTTTCTATCATCTTTGCTCCACCAGGAATTATTCTAGCCTTATTATTTATTACTTTCCCATTTGTTGTACGCTCTGTTCAACCTGTACTACTTGAACTTGATCGTGCACAAGAACATGCTGCTGCTACCCTGGGTGCAAGTGGTTGGACAATTTTTTGGCGCATTATTCTGCCACCATTAACATTGCCTGTTGTTACAGGTGCATTACTTAGTTTTGCCCGTGCCATTGGTGAATTTGGCTCCATTGTTATTGTAGCGGGCAATATTCCACTTGTTTCACAGACAGCAGCCGTATATGTATTTGGCGAAGTAGAATCAGAAAATAGACTAGGCGCCAGTGCAGTATCTATTGTCATGGTGTCCATTGCTTTCAGCCTGCTCATGTTTGCAGACTTTCTACGCAAATATTCTAAAAATGCCAAGAAGGAAATCACATGACCGTTATTAATTCTTCCCAAATTAATAAAACAAAAAAGACACCTTCCACCATTCTTTGGATGGAAAAGAATAGAGAAAAATGGTCAAGAGGAATCTTAATTACTTTGGTTGTGGGTTATGTTGGTTTCTTAATATTGACCCCAATAATCGCTCTCACATTAACAGCTTTTGAAAAAGGTGCTGGCGAGATTATAGATTCCCTTAACCAACCCGATGTGCTTTTGGCATTCTGGAACACGTTATGGATTAGCCTTGTAGTAGTTACGATTCATGCAGTGTTTGGTACTTTGGTTGCATGGGTTTTTGTTCGCCAGCGTTTCTTTGGACGTGACTTGATAAATGGATTAATAGATATGCCTTTTGCGATATCTCCTGTAGTGGTGGGATATATGTTGTTATTAATCTTTGGACGTAATGGATTACTGGCACCGTTCATTGAGGGATTAGGGATACAAGTTGCTTTCGCAATGCCTGGCATTGTATTGGCAACACTTTTTGTTACTATGCCTTTTATGGTTCGTGAACTGGTGCCTGTCTTAGAAGCTTTCGACACAAGACAAGAAAAAGCTGCCGCAACACTTGGAGCAAATAGTTGGCAAACTTTTTGGAAAGTAACATTTCCTGCCTTGCGTTGGGGAATCATTTATGGGGTCACGTTAACCTTTGCTCGTGCCTTAGGTGAATTTGGTGCAGTATTGATAATTGGCGGCGGTGTACAAGGGAGAACTGAAACTACTACTTTATTTATTTTCCGCGCTCTGGATGAAAGACAATATATTGGAGCATATAGTGCTGCACTTGTGCTTGGCTTATTTTCCCTGATATTGGTGCTGGGTTCAGATTGGTTAAGGCGCAAAGCACATTAACCTAAAGGCAAAAGAGCAGTTTGGCTTTTCTTTTGGGGGTTATAATTCTGATTATGAAATTTCTTCGCGTTCTTCTTTTTACACTCATTACCTTTGCTTTCTTTTCTCAAACACAAGCACAGACGAATAATCCAGTTGCTGTTGTCTTAACTGCTGATGGACCCATCATGCCACCGATGTTGGAATACATCAAACGCGGCATTGAACGAGCCGAGCGAGTTGATGCAGAAGTTTTGATTATCGAATTAAATACACCGGGCGGCGCAGTTGATACAACCCTTGAGATTATCTCTGTCATGCGTGCTAGTGAAGTACCTGTGGTTGTATATGTTTCCCCTCGAAATGCAATTGCAGGTAGTGCTGGTGCAATGATTACGTTGGCGGGTCATGCTTCCGCTATGGCACCAGAAACATCTATTGGTGCGGCAAGCCCAATTACTAGTACAGGGGAAAACTTAAATAGCACAGCAGATACCAAAGCAAAAGAAATTATCAAAGCATCCATTCGCCCTTATGTGACTCCACGTGGTGAAGAAGCATTGACATTAGCCGAAGCTATGATTGATGATGCCATTGCTGTCACTGCCGATGAAGCCTTAGAAGTTAACTTAATTGATTTTATTGCTGATGATACAGAAGACCTTTTACAAGCATTAAATGGCTTCACAGTTCAAATGCCTGATGGTGAACGAACGCTCAACACCGAAGATATTGAAACGCAAGAAGTGAACATGAGTTTTATTGAAGCACTCTTGCTTTTACTGACAGACCCCAACATCGCATTTCTTTTATTAGCCATTGGTGTGCAAGCCATCTTAATTGAAATCTCAACGCCGGGTGGTTGGGTAGCAGGTTTCATCGGTGCAGTTTGTTTAACCTTAGCAACGTATGGCATGGGCGTTTTGCCCATCAATTGGTTTGGGATTATTTTCTTAATCATCGCCTTTGTATTATTTATTTTAGATATCAAAGCCGCCACACATGGTGCACTCACCACTGCTGGTGTGGCATCATTTATTGTGGGTGCATTGGTATTATTTAATTCCCCTGGCACGCCAGACTTTCAACGGGTATCTGTTCCATTAGTAGTTGGCACAGGAATCTTTTTAGGTTTATTATTTTTTGCAGTGTTAGTGTTCGCATTACGCGCTCTCAAATTTGCAATCCAAACTGGAAGCGAAAGTTTAGTTGGGAAAACAGGAACAGCTAAAACGTCAGTAAAAGAAGCGGGACAAGTGCAAGTTGAATCAGAATTATGGAGTGCATCCAAATTAAAAGATTCAGAATCCATTAGTAAGGGCGATTTTGTTGAAGTCGTCGAAGTTCGTGGATTGAGATTAATTGTAAAGAAAAAATAATTTTGATGTCGTTGCGAGGAGCGAATTTGTTCTTTGCGACGAAGCAATCTCCAACATGATATGAGATTGCTTCGTCGGACTAAAGTCCTCCTCGCAATGACATATTCGCATCAAAAAGGACTTTATGCCTGCTACTCCAACCCGAGACAGAATCATACCTGCAACTGATGTGCGACCATTGCGCCGCCCAGAGTGGATTAAAGTGCGCGCGCCTGCTGGTGAAAATTATGAACGTATTCAAAATTTGATGCGCTCAAAATCTTTGCATACCGTTTGTGAAGAAGCGATGTGCCCGAATTTGGGTGAATGTTGGGGAAGTGGCACTGCCACATTTTTAATGCTTGGTGATGTTTGTACGCGCACGTGTGCATTTTGTGACATCAAACATGGCAAACCAACTTTGATGGATTGGGGCGAAGCCGAAAGAGTTGCACAAGCCGTGAAAGATATGCAGTTGAATCATGCTGTGATTACATCTGTGAATCGTGATGAACGAAAAGATGGTGGTGCACCAATCTTTGCAATGGTGATTCGCAGAATTCGAGAATTACAACATGGTTGTTCTGTCGAAGTTTTGATTCCAGATTTCAAAGGCAGTATTGAAGCTTTGAAAATTGTGATGGATGCTCGACCCGAAATTTTGAATCACAATGTAGAAACTGTTCCACGTTTATTTAAAACAGTACAACCACAAGATAATTATGATTGGGCGGCAAAGACATTATCCAATGCAAAAAAACTTGACCCTGAAGTTTTAACGAAATCAGGCATTATGCTTGGTTTAGGTGAAACTATGGATGAAGTTAAATCCGTAATGCGTGACCAACGCAGTTGGGGTGTGGATATTTTGACGATTGGTCAATACTTACAACCTAGCAAAAAACACATGCCCATTGACCGTTATTACAGCATGGAAGAATTTGCTGAATTACGAGAGTATGGAAAAGAAATCGGCTTTCAATGGGTTGAGTCGAATCCATTGGTTAGGTCTTCATATCACGCGGCAGAACAAGTTCGCGCGTTGAGTGTGGTGCATCGGAAATTGTATGGGGAAGGGGTTGGTAAGTAGTAATTGGTAATTGAAGGATAATTAAAGAGACAATCAGAATGATTGTCTCTTTTGTTTTTGAAAGACATTAAACTAAAAAAGTGTCAAAGGCTGAGCATCTTTTTCGCTAGATTTCTTACGCAAGAATTCCAATCGATATTCATTCTTGATATTCCCTTGATTTTTTAATCTATCCAAAATCATCTTGTAATATTCAGAGTGAATTTCGGAGGAAACAAAATTCCTTTTTAAGTTTTTACATAATACAAGCTCTGAACCAGAACCGCCAAACAAAATCATAACATTATCATTTTCTTGGGTGCAAGATTTAATTAAGGTTTCAACTAAACCCAAAGGAATTTGGCAAGCATGAAAAGTTTTATCTTTTGAAACATTTTTTACCAAATCGTGATACATCCATGAATAAGGCATACGTCCCTTATGCCCTTCAGCCATTCTTTGTTTAATTCTTTTATCATTTGGATTCAAATAGGGTTCTGCTATATTATCTTTATAAAAGTGATTGTTTTTAGATTTGGTAGCATGAATAATAGAACGGTGAGCAGTAGTAAGATGTTTGGGGCTATGACCAACATTGGTGTTGTACACCCAAACATAATCATGAACATCATAAGCAATTTCGTCAAGGCACTTTACACGCAGGTAAGCGTTTTGTTTTGGGTAATTGATAAAAAACAAATTGCCTGTTGGTTTCAAAACCCGCATACTTTCCGTTGCAAGTTCTGTGTACCAATTTATATACTCGTTCCATGCTGTGGTGTAGTTTTTGCCAGCATAATTAATGCCAACATTGTAGTCTGGATCTCCATACACCATGTCCATAGACTCATCAGGGAGTTTCTTGAGAACTTTCAAAATATCTTCATTAAACACCGTGTTTAGAAATTTCTCAACCATTATATGCCTACCAATCGATAACTTACAGATTTTTTCAACTTAATCGAAGTTATATCAAATATATCTGAAAAAGTATAAGCCCATAAACTCAAAATTGAGTGCTTATTTTCTTTTCTACGCACTACATAGACACTCACTACGTCTTTTATTTTACCTTTCATGCCTTCTACGTTTTTTGCTTTTTGATAATACAAAAATGGATGATACAGTTGGTAAATGGAAAAAGAAACAGGTTTTCCATTTTTTGCCTCAAATACGCCAATTACACCTTTGTATTCAATGGTTAAGTCAATTTCAATTTGCATGTTATCAAGGCTAATTAGTGAATCACCAAAATGATATTCTAAATCCATTTTTGTTCGATGAGGAAAATATGTTTTTGGTCTTTCGGTTATATCTAAAGTATCAAACTCTTTATCAATACCAAATAAGAAATGATGCAAAATACGTTGATTGTTCGCCACGGATAAGACATTTGACTCACTTGTATTATATTCATTTAATAAACTTCTTTTATATTGCCAGTCAATTGTTTTTTGAATCGACTCAAATTGATGATAAATCTTTCTAATACCCTTAATAAATTGATGTCGTCCTTTGCCAAGATGAATCACTGCATAATCTTGTTTTCGTAATTCATTAGGCAGTAAGTTTTCATTATCAAGCTTGGTAGCATCAAATTTATTCTTAAAACCTATATCTTTGCAAACTGCTTCGACCATATCATTATCAAAAATATAGTTTCTACGTCTTTTGCAAATTCTGAATAGTTCAAGTAATACTTCTTGTTTTTTGCCCATAGGGTTTTCTTTATCTTCTCTCAAAATTATACAGAATTCTTATTCTGAAGTAATATTCTAATCAAGATCGTGAGATTAAGGTGAGCGTTTTAATATGACTGTCACTTTGTTATATTCGTGCTATACTACTTTGTAACATGGGTGGGTGATTGTGCCGATAGTCTTAAGAGTAGGTCGTTATCGTTTTTTCTTTTTTAGTAATGAAAATAATGAACCACCTCATATCCAGTGAAAGCAGAAAGCGACCAAGCCAAATTTTGGCTAGACTCTATAAGGTTAGTAACAAGCCATGGATTTAAAGCGCATGAATTGAATGAAATTGAAAAAATAATTCAAGAACACAAGTCTGAATTATTGGAGGCTTGGAATGAATACTTTGGTTAATAAACAAAAATTCAAAAAAGCATTTCGTCCCACCAATCCACTTGCAAAAGATGTTAAGTTTGCAGAAGACATGATGCAAGTTCACTTAACCGATGGTCGCATTATTAGTGTGCCAGTCATTTGGTTTCCGTTATTGCATGAAGCCACATCTGAACAAAGACAGAAATATGAAATTGGGGCTGGTGGCGCAAGCCTACATTGGGAAGACAATGAGGTAAAGATGAACTTAACCAAAGGACAATTTATAGATTTACTTCAACGCCTCGCGGATGGGTGGAATATGGGCAATGCTCGTCAGGCGGTGGATTGTTTTACAGTGGATGCTTTATATACAGAGCCACCTGATAAACAAGTGTATTCAGGTCGAGAAGCATTGTATAAATTTTTCGGTGGCGAGAATGGACGTGCTGGTGATATGAATATGGTCTGGCATCATATCGTTTTTGATGAGGAGACTCAAATTGGGACAGGGGAATTTACATTCACTTATGGTGAACCTGTGCATGGAGTAACCATGATTAAAGTAAAAGATGGACTCATCAGTAATTGGCGTGAATATTGGTACGCTTCTGCACTTTCGTGGGAAGAATTTACAAGTAAAAATAGTTTTTAGTTATTACTTCCAAACCCACTGCGGATTAAACGCTTTAATGCCTAATTCTTGAACTTCTAAATTTTCATGGCAACCACTGCGGCAAGATACCATTTGTCAAAAACTTCGGAGATTCAAAACCATCTTTCCAGTAACCAATTTCAGGGGCATGAACGCCTTTCAAACGAAATTGTTGAAATACTAAAGTACTTCCCCAAGCATCCCATTGAGGTGAGTTATAGGTATATTCAGGTTCATTAGCAATCAAAATTCCATCCAAACGAGCGGGATTAAACATCCACATCACTTGAGCAGGTTGTTCTTCACTGAGTCGAAAACCCATCACAGCCCGTTCTTCAATGGCTGACCATGCCAAAGAATAATAACCATAATCTTGTTCATCATTTTGACCAATCAAAGTGATTGTGTCATTTAATGTCAAATCTGCCAAACGGACTTGTGTACGAAAGCCCTCTTCGGTTTGACGAATCACTGTAAACATTAACTTCGTTGAATCAGGCGACCACACAACGGGTCCACCAGTATTCGATGGAAAAACAAATTGCTGATTTGTAGATAAATCATATAAATTAATTAAATCTGCCAAGCCATCAAACGAAATTAACTTTTGAGAATCAGGCGACCACGACGGGTTATATCCCAACACTTGTTGGTCTGCATATACTGGGCTATTCGAACCATTTTCTACATTCAATAACCACACACGCGGTGAACCATACGGAATATCTGGAGTCGGTCCAGCAGATTCACGCGAGTAAGCAACGTATTTTGCATCAGGCGAAATAGATGGCACGGTACACCTATCAAGTTCACAGTCAAGCAGAAGCGATTGCTCACTTCCATCACGATTCACTTTCCACAAATCCACGCCACCATTTTCATTCAATGTTGTAAACACAACAAAGTCACCATTCACCGCCGCATCAAAAGATAAAACTTTTATATCTTCACTCGTCAACCGTTTGGGTTCATTGCCATTCAAATCAATTGCCCACACGCCACTTTGATTCGCCTCCGTAAACATATATGCCACCAAAGGCTCGCGCACAGAAAAATCCCAACTGCGAGAATTTTTTATTTCACCACCATTTGCATTAATCACACCCGCACTTACCGTCAACGTGTAATTTGTATTTAACGCAAACGGCTTGATTGGAACAAAATATACCGTGCGCTCATTCGTCCATTCCAAATAACCTTCATGCACAGGATTCATTGTGATTAAATCAAATGCCATTTCTGTGCTGACTGATTCAGAAAATGTAATTTGAATTTTTTGATATGGACTCAACGCTTCATTTTCTTGCGTCAAGTTGGTGCGTGCTATTACGCCTCTATTTTCCCCGACAATAATAGTGATACTGACCAATGCAACAAGAATTATTAAAATAAAAATTGCTACTTTATCAAATGAAAGATTTTTGTTCATAGAGTTTGATGTGTAAAAGTAGGGACACAGCGAGTCAATCTATAATTTTGGTTATTAACCGTTTTGCTGTGTCCCTACAATAAATTATGGAAACAAATACGGTCTTTCAGGCACTGGAACTTCTTGAATTGATTCAGCCACAATCAACGGGACATTTCTATCATCAATCACAATCGCTTCAATTGTGCCTTTTACTTGTACCCATGAATCTTGTTCAAGTGAGGTTAAATCATTCCATTGTACGGGCATCGCAATTGCGAAACCATCCGCCGCGCAACATGAGACCACGAATCTGCTGACGTAAAATTGATTTTCACCTAAGGTTTCATCAAAATATACAAATCCAATCACAGAGGCGGTCTGACTTGAAAATTGCGTCACATCACTGTTGTAGTTAAATAATTTCAACCAATCTAAAATATTTCGTTCTTCTGATTCAGTTTCAAATAACTGCGCCGATGATTCAGCACTGACCAAAGGCGTATTGGTGTTGAATCCTTTGCTCTCAAATGCGGCTGAATCTAATGGGCGTGGCGGAATCAAAATCCCAATCAATAACGGAATCAACATCACCCATAAGCCTGCAGGAGAATGTTCATGGTCGTGATGATGGTCATGTTCTTCATTACCTTCATTATCTTCTGCGCGCGAACGACGTACTTCGGCGAAAACGGTCTGCGCCAAAATGGCGAGGAAGACAATGCCAAACAAAGTTAACGGAATAAAACGGGCATTGATATACCAAGTGAGTTGTCCGTTAATGGCTTTGGATGCAAAGAAAACGCACAAGCCTAAAAGAATTAATCCTTGAAACGAACGGGTGAGTCGGTGGGGCATTTTTTCTCCATACGTCATTCTGAGCAAAGCGAAGAATCTCTAAGATTATCGTAGAGACTCTTCGCCGCAAAAACCAAGTGTCTCGATAAACTCGACAACCAAGCGCGGCTCAGAGTGACACATTAACTTCCTAAATAATTAAACAACAATCCTGCTAACAAACTCATCATAAACGGAATGGCGATAATGTAAATAACAGCGCGCCGTTTGAAAACTTGTGTGTACATCATCACGCTTTTGATATCAACCATTGGACCAAACACTAAAAATGAAAGTATTGAACCGAAACTAAATGTACCTACAAAACCTAATGCCACAAATGAATCCACCGTTGAACATATTGAAAGCAAAACGGCTAACAACAACATAATCAACACCGAGAGAATCGGTCCGCTACCAACCGCGAGCAAAGTGGATTGTGGAATAAACGTCTGCAAGCCTGCCGCAAGTGTTGTACCTAACACAAGATAACGCCCCATATCAAAAAATTCATCTACAGTGATTAAGAAGGCTTGGCGAATTTTTTCTGTCACAGATTTATCTTTGTATGAATGTTCATGTTCGTGTGAATCAAAAACAGTTTTCAAAACATGGCTTGAATCTTTTTCAATAGAAAATACTAACCCAACTGTAATCGCAATGATGAAGGTAAGCAAAAATCTCCAGAACAACATATCCGCCCACCCGAAGGCTGAAGCGGTGCTGAACAGCACAATCGGATTCAAGACAGGTGCGGCAAGTAGAAATGAAATCCCTGCCGAAAGTGGTAATCCTTTTTTGAATAATCTGCGCGTGAGCGGAACAACTCCACATTCGCAAACGGGGAAGATGATTCCCATCAACGAACCGCTGACCGAAGCCGCAACGGGACGCTTCGAAACCCAACGGGCAATTTGGTCGCGGTCTAGGAAAACTTCGACTAAGCCTGAGGCAAGTGTGCCGAGCAATAAATATGGAACCGCTTCGACGAAGATACCGAGAAATACGGTGGCGAATACATTGAGTCGATCCCATAGCCATGAGAAAAAGTTTGCAGGAATCATGCTCGATGCTGTGATGATTAAAATGGCAATTGCAATGATGACAATTAAATTTCGTGATGGGCGAGTGGTGGTGGTTGTTTGCACAAGAAAATTATAACGGTGAAAGATGAGGGTTGGTTAAAAATAAAAACAGACGCTACCGTAGTACAGTCTGTTTAGCGAATATACAATATGTACAAAGCATCTCTACCACCGAAGTACGAGACTCTTGGCTCACAACACACACTCCCTTAGAGTGGCACTATTTTTTTGAGGTTAACTTGAAGTAAGGTATTTTTTTTCTAAAGCGCGGACTTTATCCAGCCGCCCTGTGAAGTTTGAGAGCAATTTACTAAGGTAACGTGCAAACATAAGCGCTGTTTCTTTTTCGTGATTTGAAAAAGGGGAGAACGTGGCGCGTGAAAGTGAGAGTATGCCTAAGGTCTCATTAAGATAAGTGAGCGGAATCCCCATCCATGAGCGCGTGTTAGGCGGCGTATCCTGATTTGTCCATGCAGGCACCATGTTCACATCTTCTAACACCGAGGCTTGATTGGTTTGGATGATGGAACGATAAATGCTGATGCGGCTAAGCGGCTCATAATGATTTAGAATTAATTCATGTTCTTTTAGTCCTTCAAATTCTGCGCGATGTTGCAAGAGGATACGAGCATGGTGGGTAGGGACAACTTTGCTCAGATTTTCCATAATAAAATCAATAGTTGAGTATAAGTTTGAGTTTGGATTAGAAACCAGCATTTCTATGCTGTTGATTGAACTAGAAATTCCGCTTAAGTTAATGGATAATTGAGATTGGCACAACAGTAACGCATACATATCTAACAAGCGGAAAGACTTATCTTCAAATTCAACAATAATTGGGTCGTAAATAAAATTTTGAGGACGCGCCAACGCTAAGCGTACTGCCATGTTAATGGAAATATGGTTTTTCAAAACAAATGAGTGCGTGGCAAATTCTTTTTCTAATTCCACAATTGGTTTTCTAAAAAATAACTCTACCCCATAACGATGCCCCAACCTTTCAAACATCTTATGGCGTGCAATTAAACCAACGCTTTGATTCTTCTTTTGAATAATGACACCTGGCACATCTGGGTTATTTTCAAGATATGCCGATACGTCTTCAGTGAGCGTTTCTTCGGGGATGACATAATTTGACAGGGGCAAATCGCCAATGTTAACGGGAACAGGAATCGCGCCGGTTGGGAAGATATTGAAGTAATGCGGAGTGGGCTCTCTTTTCATATAAACTGGGCAGATTATAACTAGCACCACTTAACTGTTTTTGAACCCTTGATTAACAATTGTTAAAATGTACGGTTTAATATAAATTTGAAATGATGGTTAAAAAACCTCACATGCTAGCCACCAAGCCAAAGTCGGCGGGAAGAAGCGAAAACATGTGGGCATCATAAATATTTTTTCCAACCGTCATACGATTCAGCAAAACGCCCTCATCATGTGCGCCGATTTTTTCTGCTACGCGCTTGCTGGCTTCATTACCAACGGCAATCACAATTTCGGCACGGATAAGTTTTATTTTTTCAAATGCAAAACGAGCACCTAATAACGCGGCTCGCCCAGCCAAGCCATTGCCATGTTTTGAAGTTTTAATCCAATACCCCAAATTACAAAATTTATAAATAGGATGAATATGACTCAAACTACACGCCCCATAAATTTCATTTGTCTTTGTGTCGGTAATTGCAAACACATATAACGAACGATTCCATTCAGCCCGTGTGACGGTGATGTAATTACGCGCCGATTCTTTTGTGTAACTTTCATTTGCCCAACTCATCCATGGGCTGAGTTCTGGTAAAGATGAATGAACTGCATGATATAGTTCATCTTCTTCTCCAAAATTAAACGGACGCAAGGTGATTACTGTATCGTTAAGATGCACGAATGGAAGCATGAAATCTCACAGTGCGACAAGTTTCAAACTCTTCAAATGCTCTTCAATATGTGCCAAACTTCGCTCGACCCATAATTGCAATGTTAATTCATTGCCTGCGCTTTCGTGCTTACTCAAACGCGACCAATCTTCTCGTTTTATATTTTTTAGTGTGTTACATAATGCAGTGATGTTTGCATCAAAGTCAAGTAATATTTTATTCAAAGGCTCATCTTTATTGTAATGTTCTGCCATCCAAGTATCGGCATTAAAACTTTTGAAAAGCGGGTTCTCTTCACTTAATGTTTTACGAACACGCTCACCATAAATCAAATGCTCAACATCACGCGTGTGTGATGCAATTTGATGCACATTCCAATCGCCATCTACTTTTTCAAACGGGTTTGCAAAACTTTCACAAACCTCACAAAATTCTTTGGTCGCTTCAGATAACCTCGCCACTAATTTTTCGCGGTACTCCAACAACTCTTTCATACTTCCTCCAACAACGTAAAAATTTTTTCACTTGATTGTTCAGAATTTTCAATGGCAAACACTTGCACTTGATATGGATTCAATTCAAGATTCATTTGATTGGATAATTCTCTCAAGCCTGCCTGACTCGCAAAATATGCACCCGCCTCTTTCTCGGATGTGTTACCTGATTCTGCAATCAAGCAAATGATTACGCCTGAGCCTTTTTCTTTCATCATCCGCCCAACAGATTGCATCATCAAAAATGAACCCGTCATGTTTACATCTAATACACGATGCCAATCCCATTCATCCATTTTCAATAATGAAACATGCGGCTGAACAGAAGCGTGATTAATCAAAATATCAATTCTCCCAAAATCATCTTCGATGTTTTTTATCAATGCTTGCGCGCCAACTTTTTTCGCAACATCTTCAATATATGACTTGGCTTTTCCGCCGTTTGAAATAATTTCTTTCACTACATCCTCAACATTCATCGGTGAAATATCATTCGCCGCGACAATGGCTCCACGTTTGGCAAATTCTTCGGCGAGTTTACGTCCATTCCCCTTAGCTGCACCTGTGATGAGGATTACTTTGTTGTGTAGATTCATTTTATTCCTTAAACGTAATTCGTAATGTGTAACTCGTAACTTGCATCTTGTCTCTCATATCTTATTTCTCACACACTGGAATTAAATCAGGATTCTCATTTGCATTCAATGGCAAACCGAAATATGGCGAAGGGTCGTAAGTGTTTTCAATATCTAACTCGTTTTTGAAATTTCCAAAACCATCATCTTCTACAATTGATATATGTAAATGCAAACCTGTCGGGTTGAGTGGGTCACCGGAATAATTTCCTTGATAGCCCAAAAATATACCTGCTTCTACAAATACTTCTTCTGCACCGGGTGGGAAATCTGGTGAGACAAAAGAAAGTCCGCTAGCACTTGCCATGTGAGTATAGTACACCCAAATTTGACGTGAAGGTTGAAGCGGGTCATTTGGCACACGGATGATGACTGTGGAAATCCAATCTTCTTGACGAGTGAGATAGCCGGGATATGCCGCCACAATTGGAGTCACGCCAACTTCTGTGCCTGCGAAAATATCTAATCCAGAATGGCGGTGACCGGGACGAAACGAGTCATCCCAAATGAAGCCAATCAAACCATTGGTAGGGAAGATGAACGGCGCATCATTGCATTGAGTTCCAGTCGTCATCATTAATTCGGGTCTGGAGGAAGGGTCACTAAACCATTGAAATACTTCGACAGTGCGGGCGTTTCTTCCATAGTTAAAGTACAAGTAAATTCCTGCGGTTGCAAGCGCAACGACAGGAATAATCAACCACATAAATTTTTTCATTGGGAGAATTATACCTGTGGATATATTTCTGCTACGCAGGGTGCGTCGCGCCTGCTGAAGTGAGATGAGACCACATTTATACAGCGCGACGCACTCCGGTATCTCTTACAAAAATTCTACACATCGTTATCTTTTTTCTTACATTTTTTATTTAACATAAGCCTAATAAAAAATATAAACTAAGGAGAAATTAAAATGTCACTCTATATCCAACCCTATCCCTTCCGCCGTGTGGTTCGCCGTTTGGCAGAACAGCCACGCCAAAATTCTCTGCGCGTCAATGTACGTGAAGAAGAAGATGCTTACACATTGTATGCACTTGTGCCGGGCTTGAAAGCCGAAGACTTGAACATTCAAGTTTTAGAAAATGTGGTCAGCATTGAAGGCGAATACAAAGCCGATGAAAATGCGGACTTTGTATTGAATGAAATTCCACAAGGTGATTTCCGTCGCACGTTAAGAATGCCTACTGAAATTGACGCAGAAAAAGTGGAAGCCAAAATTGTAGATGGCGTGTTAACGCTCACATTGCCAAAAGAAGAATCTGCTCGACCGAAGAAAATCAAAGTTGCGGTTCACTAATCAAGTATCCCCTAAGAAAGAGGCGCGTAAAATCATGCGTCTCTTTTTTCTTTTTAGTTTAATGAAATATACCGTCCCGCAGGTTTAATCAATAAACAACATTATCTTACAAAACCTGCGGGACGTTTTAGGTATAATTCTTCCATCTTATAATACCGAAAGCGGTATATTTTGGAGAAACCCTGTGCGTGTTAAACAATTTCTATTTTTATTTTTGATTGTTGCTTTGCTCATGGCTTGTGGTGGAAATGAGCCAACTGAAATTCCGCCACCAACTGTGATTCCGTCACAAACCCCGCCGCCAACTGCGACGATGATTCCGACTGCTTCTTCCCCTTTAGCAATTTTGATTTTGCCAACGGATATGGATAAAGCCACATCAGATTTGTATCAAAAGACAGTTTACGATTTAGCACAAGCATCGGGCGTTCGTTTTCAAGTGCGCAATGCTTTGACGGATGTAGATATTGCTGACCCAACTTTGAAAGTTGTGATTGCGCTTCCACCTGACCCTGGAATTGCTGGGCTTGCGTCAGCCGCTCCAAACGTACAATTTCTTGCCGTCAATATTCCAAACTTAACCGCTGGCGGAAATGTAAGTGTGCTTGCGCCAGATAACCAAACCGAATTACCGGCATTTTTAGCAGGTTACACCTTGGCAATGCTGACATATGAATATCATATCGGCATGTTGTATCCCGAAGGGGATGATAGTGCCGTGAGAGCCGTGAATGCGTTTAACAATGGCATGAGATATTACTGTGGTTTGTGTCGCGGTGTTTATTTGACTTCATTGAACTACCCGGCATTTTTATCTATTCCAACAACCGAAGATGTTTCTTTGCATGGCGGGTATGCGAATGTATTAATCAATGACCGTGATGTAGACGCTTTGTATATTTATCCATCTATCGCTACAGATGATTTGTTGACGTATGTCGGTACGCAAGGCGTGTATTTGATTGGTACTCGTATGCCTACTTCACGCCCCGGCGGGTGGGTGATGACTGTTTCTCCAGATACCATCAAAGCCATTCAGATTGCCTGGCCCCAATTGATTGCCGGGCAAGGTGGGCAAGCGGTTCAATCTCCACTTGGGCTTGCGGATGTAGACCCCGGCATTCTCACCGATGGAAAATTGGAAGAAGTGCAATTTATTTTGAATGAATTGCTGGCTGGCAGAATATTGACATCGAATCCGTAAACAAAAAGTTTGCCGTACTTTAGTACTGATTTTAGAAATTTATCCTTGACGATGTTTGAGTGTGCATGATAAACTCACGCCGCTTCAAAAAGCAAATTTCAAGAAAGGAGGCGCACGCCCCAATGTATATGTTCAAGTTCACACAACTCCCTCAAATTGGCATGTTCGTTGCTGATTCTCGTAGTGCGCCTGTTCGTCGCTAGGCTTTTCATTGAGTCTATCCGACCACAGCGCACAAGCCTGTGGTCGTTTTTGTTTAACTGGAAACAGTCACAGGTGATTCACTTGTGATTGTTTTTTTATTTAGAAGAGGAAAAATGTTAAGTTTACAAACCCAGTTATTTGAAGAGAAGGATGTCATTTTTGGTCCAATTGACTATGAAACACATCCCGCAGTCGAATCCAAATGGACGCACGACGCCGAATTCATGCGTTTGATGGAAATCAAACCGATTCGTCCGCTTTCGGTGGAGATGGTAAAGAAAAGTTATGAATCCATTGAAAAAGAAATGGATGAAGATAAAAATTTGTATTACTTTGCCATTCACGCTCGCCAAAATAATCAATTCATTGGCAAAGCAATGATTGAATGGATTGATTGGGCACATGGCAATGGCTTTCTTCGTTTAGGTATTGGTGAGGCAGAACATCGTCGTAAAGGATATGGTTCACAAGCCTTGAAGATGTTGTTGCGTTTTGCGTTCAACGAATTGAATCTATATCGTGTGACAGCAGTAGTCCCTGCTTATAACGAAGGTGCTATGAAACTCTTTCAAAAATTTGGTTTCATAGAAGAAGTGCGCCGACGCAAAGCCATTTGCCGCGACAACGAATTTTGGGATTTAGTCTCTTTCGGCTTGTTAAATGCCGAATGGCGCGAACAAGTTTCAGGTCAGGAGTGAAGCGATGAAAGATATTTATCGTGGAAGTCTTGTGCGTTTGGCAGTTGAGTCACCTGAGACGATGGCGAAAACTTATATCAAATGGGATCGTGATACTGAGTTTCATCGTTTGGCTGATAGTGCTCCTCCTCAATTATGGTCTGAAAAAAAATTGAAAGACTTTGTTGAGAAAGGTCAAGAAAAACAAGGCGAGAGAAATTTTCGTTTTTCAATTCGCACCTTAGCAGATGACAAATTAATTGGTAGCACTGGGTTATGGCTTTTGCGTGAAACGCAAGGTGATGCTTGGCTTGGTATCTTTCTGGGTGAGCGCGAGTATTGGGGCAAAGGCTATGGTACAGATGCCATGCGTTTAATTGTCGGTTATGGATTCGGTGAATTAAATCTACGTCGCATTACTTTAGGTTTACATGCTTATAACGAACGCGCTTTGAAATCCTATCAAAAGGTTGGCTTTCAATTAGAAGGTCGAGCGCGTGGTGAAGGAATGCGTGATGGTGTTCGTTATGATGGTTTATATATGGGCATCTTGCGTGAGGAATGGTTGAAGTTGAATAAATAAATGAAGTGAGGAAAATATGGTTACGAAAGAGAAAATTGAATTTAACATCCGCTCTGCTCGTTGGGAGGATGCTGAAGCAGTAACAAAAATAATGTATGCCGTCAACGAGTCAATTGGTGATGTGGCAACCGCTGATACACAAGAAGAACTTGAACATAATTGGAGAAATCCATCTTTCAATCTGGAAAAAGATGCTTTTGTTGCTGAAAATCAACATGGTGAAGTGATTGGTTACTGTGAAACTTATAATGGCCATGAAAATACTCAAATAGATTTTGAAGCGTATGTGTATCCCCAATACAGCGATACACCTGTAACCGAAATGCTACTCTTTCGCGCCGAACAACGTGCATTAGAAATTGTGCCGCTCGCCGCACCTAATACAAGAGTATTCATCCATAGTGCTATGGGAATAAAGGAAAATGAGTATAAAGCCTTACATGAAAAACTCGGCTACACTGCTGTCCGATATTTTTGGCGCATGGAAATTAAACTTGAATCTGCTCCGCAAGTTCAACCCTTACCAAATGGCGTTGAATTTCGTCCATTTGTTCAAGCAGAACATGCCCGTTTGGTTTGGGAAGCTGATAATGAAGCCTTCCGCGACCATTGGGGTAGCCACGACTCAAAATATGAAGAATGGCATCAACGAAAATTGGAAAGACCAGAATATGACCCAACCCTTTGGCTCATTGCTTGGGAAGGCGACCAAATTGCAGGTTTTTCTCAAAACCGTTATTTGAATGAAATCGGCTGGGTTGGCACATTAGGAGTCCGCCGCCCATGGCGTAAAAAAGGTTTAGGCTTGGCGTTGCTGACACATTCCTTTGCCGAATTTTACAAACGCGGAATCAAAAGCATTGGCTTAGGCGTAGATGCCGCCAACCCGAGCGGTGCAACTCGTTTGTATGAAAAAGCAGGCATGAGTGTTGCTAATAGTTATGTCGTTTATGAAAAAGAATTGCGAGCAGGGAAAGAATAATTCCTGACCTTCGGACAGGAGATCGGACAAGAGAGGAAGCCTCGAAAGGAGAGTAGACTTAGTTTGCAAAAACAACCCTACCCAGCAACGAGGCTTCTAT
>Ga0224723_1000060_pt1 | contig 66577 bp, 58 predicted proteins | sample Balambano_FR2_Me_FD_161647 | JGI IMG/M metagenome (GOLD analysis project Ga0224723, IMG submission 161647) | Freshwater sediment microbial communities from Lake Towuti, South Sulawesi, Indonesia - Balambano_FR2_MetaG | ecosystem: Environmental > Aquatic > Freshwater > Lake > Sediment | place... | reverse complement strand
GAGGGAGGAGGGAGGAGGGATGGGCATCTTGCCTGTCCAGGCAGGTGAGACACCCACCTCACAGGTTATTTAATCCGCAATCCTGAGCCAGCTTCACCATCTGCGAAGCCAGCTTCACCATTCGCGAAGCCAGCCTCACCGTTCATTAGGCTGACTTCACTGCTGATTAAGCTGACTTCACCGTTCGTTGGGCTAGCTTTACCCCAGCACAAGTAGATGTAAGATGGGGTTTCCTCGATCTTCGTTACGAAGCTCTAGCTTGGTAACGGCGCAGCGGAAGCTCCTGCTTCCAATCCTCGTGGAAGCTTCTAAATTGGAGTATAACCGTATGCAAATAGGTTAAGACCTCACTACGCCCTCAAAGCAACAAGGGGCTTAAGCCCCTTGTCCTAACCCTTCTGCATATGGCTATAGCAAGCAGGATCAGTGCGATCGCCAGGAAAAGCAGGAGCGTTCTTAGATGAAGGGGACAAATCCCACTAGCTGCTGCAATTGAGCGATTCCTGGCTAGCGCAGGAAGCAGGAGCTTCCAATCCGTCATTACCAAGCTGGAGCTTGGTAACGAGGCGGAAGCTTGGTAACGAGGTGGAAGCTTGGTAACGAGACGGAACCCATCCTCCGTCCCCCCCTCATGGCAGCCAGGGATATTGGCGAAAGTCGGGCTTACGTTTTTCCAGGAATGCCTGTTTCCCTTCTGCGCCCTCCTCGGTCATGTAGTAGAGCAGCGTGGCGTTGCCTGCTAGCTCTTGCAGCCCTGCCTGCCCGTCACAGTCAGCGTTAAAGGCCGCCTTGAGGCAGCGAATGGCGATCGGGCTTTTTTCTAGAATTTCCTGGGCCCACTGAATGCCTTCTGCCTCCAGTTGCTCAATGGGAACGACGCAATTCACCAATCCCATTTCCAGGGCTTGAGCGGCGCTGTATTGGCGGCAGAGATACCAAATTTCCCTGGCTTTTTTTTGTCCGACAATGCGGGCCAGATAGCTTGCGCCAAAGCCCCCGTCAAAGCTACCGACTTTGGGGCCAGTTTGACCAAAAATGGCGTTATCAGCGGCGATCGTCAGGTCACAGATGAGATGCAGGACGTGACCGCCGCCGATCGCATATCCCGCGACGAGAGCAATCACGACTTTGGGCATGGAGCGGATTAACCGCTGTAAATCCAGCACATTGAGGCGGGGAACGCCTGTTTCGTCCAGGTAGCCTGCTTCCCCTCGGACGCTCTGATCGCCGCCAGAGCAAAAAGCGTATTTGCCGTCGGTGTGGGGCCCCGTGCCCGTGAACAGAATGACTCCAATGCGGCTGTCTTCGCGGGCGTTGCTGAAAGCATCGTAGAGTTCAAACACCGTTTTGGGGCGAAAGGCGTTGCGTTTGTGGGGACGGTTGATGGTGATTTTGGCGATGCCGTCGGTTTTGTGATAGAAGATGTCTTCGTAGGTCTTGGCGACCTGCCATTCAACTTGCATCAATGCGTTTGCCGAAAAGTTTACGTCTCCATTGTGCTAGGAAGGGTGGGCAACGCAGCAAGTAGATTACTGGCGATTTGCGATAAGCCCAATTCAACCGTTTGAAAGAAGCTGGGGTCGAGCAAGGCTCTAACCTGGCTAAGTGCTTCCGGGTCAGAGATTTCCTGGTGGCTAAATCCGTTTTCTAGAGTGGTGATGTGGCGGATGTGGACATCTAGACGATGGGCGATCGCCCTCAAATACATCGTCTCTCGTGCGTCTACCTCACCATCGGCAGCGGCCATCTCATAACCCAGCGCGATCAGCAGCAACCGCTCTGACTCGGAGAGAGGTGTAGCCAGCGCCAAAACCTGCTGAGGGTTGAGATAAACTTGCTGCCGTTCGATACCCTGAATCATCTCCTGGGTAAGTGCATAGAGGCTATGGTCTGGCGTGACAAAAGATTCTAGCAACACTTGCAGGCGATGCTGTTCAGCGGTGTCTATGCGGCGGTCAATGACAATCACGCCTAAAGTCACCGTCACCAATGCTGCCAAAAATAGCAGCATCGGACTTAGATCTTGTCGATTGAGGTCACGCCCAGTAACCTGTGAGAGCAGCGTCACCGCTTCCGGCTTAAGCAGGGATACGTCCATACGCCAAATTTGTAGGTTGTCGTGGTCTACTCTTAGCCTAAAACTCTACTGTAAGGCAGAAATTTTAGGCAAAATCACAATCTTTCGAGCTTAAGCCCTTACCTTAGTAGGTGAAACCTGCTACTAAAGATGAAGATTTTGCAGCATCCAGTAGATACTGCAAAATCTTCACCCATAGAGAGAATGGTGTGATTACTTCTTGTTGTGCCGAAGGTTAAATTGTGAACGCGACTTTAGAACAGGCTCAGACTTTAAAGCAAGCGTTGGTCGATTTTGTGCTGGATGCTGAGGGCAAGCTGGCAGAAGCGCTAGAAACCTATGCGGCAGAACAGGCACGGCGAAAAGGCATTTCGCAAGACCTGATCATCGATATGTTTTTGACGGAGGGCACGGTGGGTGACAAAACGCCGATCGCCCTCTTCCTTGAAGAGCAGCCCGACTTGAGCAAAGCCGATCGCCAACTCTTGCTAGGTTGGGAGCGAACCTTTACGGGCTTGTTTGCCGTTGAGCAGGTGATGCCAGAGGGCTTTGAGCTAATGAACTGGCTGACCGAGAAGCACTATCCGGTAAAGCCGACGGGCGATCGCCCCGCCACCGAACTAGCCCGCCTCAAACCAGGGGAAATCGTGCTGACCCGGATTTCGCCCTTAAACGAAACCGACTGGATTTTTTCAGGGCCGTTAACGCTGTTAGGAAAACTAGGCAAACCCAAACTGGCAGTAGCGATCGGCAACTTCAAAGACAACCACAAGCAGTCGCTTTATGGCGATGCCCCAGATTTGCTAGAAGAAGCATGGCGATCGGTCGAAAAATATCACATGGCATTCCTGGACTTTTTTGGCAGCGAAGAAATTACCCTTCCTGGTTATCAGCTCAACAAGCAAATGGGGGAATTCCGGGAAGTTCTTTCCAAGCGCTTCCTGGCTGACGCAGGCATTGACGAATCAAAATCCTTATCCGAACTCGCGGCCGAAGCCGGAATTGACGAGGAAGAAATGGCGGCGGCGGCTGAGGAATCCGGAGCCGATGCAGAAACAATCTCCAAAGTGCTGGCTAGCAAAGGCAGCAAAATGGCAGCGCCCCAGGTGCAATTGCCCGACGAATTGAAGAAGGCAGAACAAGTCACGGTCTTAGCTCATCCCAAATGGGGACAAATGTTCCTGACGCAGCACACTCAATTCAAAGCCATTCTAGAAGCAGCAGACGGGCAGACGAATGAAACCACTGGCAAATTGGTTCGCCACTATCTGCAAGCTCCTGAAGCAAACTTTTTTGTCTGGCAGCAGTTAGCAGAACAGTATCCCAAAAGCTTAGAGGAAGTCTTGCAGACCGTTCTGGAGCGTCCTAACTTTCAGTTGAAGGATTTACCAGCCCTGCTGAGAGAACACGGTAAGCCCACTGAGCCGGAGCTTCCTGAAATTGCTAGTGTCCCGATTCACCTGCACAACCTGTTTGAAGCCGCAATGATCGAGGTCAACAAGTCCAGTAAACCGAAGGGGAAAAAGGCGAAGAAGAGCGGGTTTGGGAAGGGGTAATCAGAAAAACCCTATCTCAAGGTTGCTCGACTGCGACCTCGGCGATTTTTGCTGGTGATAGGGGGGCGAATTAAGGCGCTAGTATCGGGTGCAACTTCAGAGTTGTCTCTGGCGATCGGAATGGTGAAATGAAACTCACTGCCTTGATCTCGGCCCGCTGACTCGGCCCAGATTTGTCCGCCCAGCCCCAGGATGATTTGGCGACAGATGGCCAGTCCCAAGCCAGTGCCCCCCGCAGTGCGGCGTAGAGCGCCCTCTTCCTGGTAGAAGCGATCGAACACGGTCTCCAAGCGATTGGGTTCGATGCCGCGTCCGGTGTCGGTAATGGTGACTTCTAGCATATCGCCGCCGTTGGGCTTTGCCTGGATTAGCACCTGTCCTTCTGGCTCGGTAAATTTGCAGGCGTTGTCGAGCAGTTTGGAGAGAACTTCTACCAGCCATTCACCATCTGCTCGAACGAGCGGCAACTCTACGGATACCTGGGCTTTGATCTCAGGCAACGAGGCTTGGGTTTGGCGGGTGCGAATGCTGCTTAGCGCCAGGTCAACGCATTCATCTAGAGCAAGGGGTTCCAGATGCCATTCCACCCGACCGCTTTCCAGACGGGAGAGGGTGAGGAAGTCTTGCACCAGCTTTCGCATTCGTTCTGCGTCGGTGAGGGCGGAGTTGAGCATCACCTGCCGCAGTTCCAGGGGCATATCGGGTTCGCTGGCGAGGCTTTCGAGGCAAACCTGGATGGTGGAAAGGGGCGTTCGCAGTTCGTGTCCGGTGATGGCAATCAGGTTGCTGCGCGTGCGTTCTAGTGCTTCTAGCTGCTGGTTGAGGTCTTCCAGGTTGGCGTAGGATTCTGCCTGAATGAGGGCGACTCCAAGCTGGGTGGCGATCGCCTCCACCATTGCAACATCGTCTTCTGCCCAGGGTTGCGGCTCAGGCGCACAGCCGTGTAGCTCGACCATGCCCATCAGCCGTCCCTGATAGACAATAGGCACCATCACCCACGAGCGAATTTGCCAGCGCTCAATCCAGGTTTTGAGTTTTGTCAGGTCGTAATTTTCTTCCTGCCGGGTGTCGGTAATAGCAACCGATTCGCGCTTTTGAACCACTGCCTGAAACAGCGGATTGTCTTGCAAAGACAGCGTTTGACGGGACAAAGACTTAAGGGATGGAGACGCTAAAAACTCGTGCTGCACCGTAACGGATGCGTCTATTGGCTTGCAGCGGTAGAGAATGCAGCGGCACACGTCCATTGCTTGCCCTAATTCTTGGACAGCGATGGTGAAAATTTCTTCGGGGTCAAGCGATCGCCGAATTGCCGCAGTAATCGAGTTAACCAGCCGTTCTTTACGTTCCTGCGCCGAAATGGAGCGGTAAGCCTTGAGCAGCTTGTATTGCCCCGCCTGCAAATAGGTGACTAACCGCTGTACAAAGGGGTCAGGGTCAACGCCGTGCAGCCCAGACGAAATTTCCTCTGTGAGGTATTCCTGCCTAGCCTGCTGAATCTTAGTAGCCAATTCGGGTCGATATTCTAAAATTCGGTCAAGCAAGATTCTTGCTGCGGTACAGCTTACCTGACGGTCAAAGGTCCAGATGCCCTCAAACCGTCGTGTTTGATCCATCGGCATTGATTCAGCAGATGAATCTTCTATGACTGCCGCCTTGCGCTCTCGACAAATCAGGCAGGTGGCATACTGCTGCCCAATTACAACCAGGTGCCACTCCTGGCTAAGCTGGTCATCTGGCTCAAATGCGATCGTTTCATAGCCTTCTGAAGCGTTGACAAAGCTAGTTTCAGGAGCCGCCAATACATAGACCTGGGGTGTGATTTCGGCAATTCGCAGGTAGCGGTGTGCCTCCTGACGGTAAAATCGCTCACGCTGAAAGCTAGCAATTACAAGGGGCTGGTTTAACCCAGCTAATACCTGGTCTTCCATTGCGTGCGAGAGCGCGGTCAGAGATGACTTAAAGTAAAGCTGCGATCGCAAACGCGGAATTTTTTGCAGTAGTTCTTCCAGCACAGAAGTAGCGATGCTCATTGATGGCCTTCTCTATCAATCCAAACTCTGGGCAAAATCCGTGTCATAGGCTGCTAGGCGGCTTGCTTCATAACGGCTTCTCAGCACTGCTGCGCTTAGGCGGGTCTGGGATTGTTGATAACTGGAGCCGCACCAAGTGTTAGCTGGAAGATGATTCACTCTGGAGAAGCAGAGATAGTTTCTCCTATGTCCAATATACGACTCTAACCCCCAGTCTTGTGCAGCCAAAATCCATCATGAGGTGCAAATAAAATTTGCGTTTGGGGTGCAGTTAAAGCACTCTAATTCATTGCTAGTTCATTGCTAGTTCATCGCTAGAAGATATTCGAGGAGTTTAACCTGTAGCCTGAGAATATATTAGGAGCGTGGTATCCAGCAGAGAAACGATCCTCCTGGTTTAAGCAATCCCGCTTTGCTGTAGAGTTGACAGTATGTATGACGATGATGAGCTAGCTGTGTTTGACACTGAGATCGAGCTAGAAAGCCCATTGGACAAAATGGAGGCACTCAGTGAACAGACAGAGGCAGAGAAACCCAATCCAGAGGCAATGTTGGCGCTGCTAGAGGCTCCGCAAAATCAGCAGCGGATGTTGGCTGCGCGAGCTTTTTGTGAATTGGAAGATGCACGGGCAATTCCGCAGTTGGTGCGACTGTTGACCGATGCGTGTCCCCTGATTCGAGTTAGTGCAGCCTATGCGTTAGGAAGAAACCCCAGCCCGGATGCCGTTGAGCCGCTGATTACTCAACTTCAGCAAGATTGGAATGGCTACGTGAGAAAGGGAATTGTTTGGGCGTTGGGAAACTGCCGCGATCGCCGCTCTCTAGAACCTCTAATTGACGCTCTCAAGACCGACATTTCAGCCGTGCGGCTCTGGGCAGCCAGTTCTCTAGCACAAATGGCAAACGTCAGCTACGAAGCGATGATCACGTCCATTCCGCCGCTGATTGAGGCTCTGCGGCGTGATCCTGTAGCCGCCGTGCGGAGCAATTGTGCCTGGTCAATCGGTCAGCTTTGCCGGGAATTGCCTTCCAATGTGATTTATGCGACGGCAATTGACGCGCTGCTCGAAGCATTCGCCGAAGACGAAGAAATGGGCGTACAGGAGGATGCAAAGCAAGCCCTGCTGAAAGTAGGCGACCCTCGCGGCTTGCAGGTAATTGAAGAAATCGAGCAGGACGGCTTGTTATGATTTCTTAATAAAATCTCGGTAAAACGGCTCGTGCGAACCTGAAAAATTCTCCATTCCCTCCTTTGTCAAATACCCGCTCTTGCCCGTGTGTGAATTTTTGATGTAGCTATAAATTGCTTTTGAAATATTAGGATTCTCGCGCCAACTGATGTTGAATGCTGCGTACTTTGGGAAAAAGGTCATTTCTGCATAGGTATCAATGTGGTCATGTATCCACCATGCCAATGCTGTCCAATCTTCAGTGCGCTCATAGTAGGGGATGAACGATGTCACTACAATACAAGCTGTTGCTCCCATATATCCATCAGAATCTTTTACGTCCCAGATATGCCGTGCATAGTTGGATTCATTGCTGGCACAGCTATATTGATTTTTGTTCTCCGCGCCTTTGGCATTTACTGCACAAGAACGATAGGCTGAGCGGATACTAATTCGACCGAGGGCGTTTTGAATTGGCTCAAGCACCTGCTCACACAAATTTTTTCCGGCTGCGATCGCCAACTCAGGGTCATCAGGAATATTGGGGATACCTTCAATTTGAGAAATTTCTGAATAAAGAAACTCACGCATGAAAAAACTTTGAGAGAGCTGAGTCCGTCCCAGATCCTCTAAAGCCTTTACAGTTTGAGGTTTTCTCATAGATTGAACTCCAGTAACTAGAGGTGATGTGCTATCAGCCAGAGGATCAGCAAATGCAGTGGGTAGAAGCTATAAAACCACTTGGCTTTTGCGCCCTGCTCGTAGTTTGCTAGTTGGAAAATCATCGGAGTGGCGATCGCCGGAAACTGAAATACGCCAGAGTTAAAGTCTGCAATCAGCAAAATCAAGTGCGGCAGTAGCCACAGCCCCCACCAGCCGAGATAGGGAATGGTTGGGGACTGAGGTTTGGGTTGAAACGGAGACTGAAACTGAGCAACAATCCAGGTGATTGCAATGCCGTACATCCCGTAGTTGAAATGAGCAAACTCGGCGATCGCCCCACCTGTCATCCAAATCGGGAAAGCCAGGTCAGGTGCTTGCTTTGCTCCTCTAAGGCAGGCTAACCCAACCAACAAAGTTAGCAAAATGTTGATATCCGGGCTATTGTCCTGCTGGTTAAACACGAGCCAGTAAAGCGGCTGCGAAATAATTCCCACAATTAGCAGCCTGACTGCATAGCGCCAGATGTTACGAGTGTGCCGTTCTCCCTGCACCAGCAGCCAGACAAACAGCGGAAAGCTGAGGCGACCTACCATCCGAAAGAGTGGCTCTTGCGGAAAAAAAACGTATCCCACATGGTCAATCACCATGAAAATGGCTGCCAGGAGCTTAATTTGATAGTTTGTTAGCCCCATTTCAGCCTTCCACGCCAACAAGCCAACTATAGCGAAACAGCCCTAACTTCAGCAGATGCCACCGCTCAGATTTGCGACTTCTCCGAGAAGTCGCAAATCTCAATCTCTAAATTGAGAGATTACTTCAAGCCCATTTGTACTCGCCAGAGGCTTGCGTAGATGCCCTGTCGCTCTAGCAATTCTTCATGTCGTCCTTGCTCAATTAAGCGCCCGTATTCCATCACATAAATGCAGTCGGCATTGCGAATAGTGGAAAGGCGATGGGCGATCGCAATCGTTGTGCGGTTTTGGGTGATCCGCTCTAGCGATCGCTGAATTGCTGCTTCCGTCTCGTTATCAACCGCAGAGGTGGCTTCATCCAGAATCAGGATTGGTGGATTTTTGAGAATAGCGCGGGCGATCGCCAATCGCTGTCGCTGTCCGCCCGACAGTTTTTGTCCCCGTTCGCCCACAATCGTGTCGTACCCCTGCGGTAGCCGCTGAATGAACTCGTGCGCCTCAGCAATTTCCGCCGCCGCGATCACATCCGTGTGGCTAGCATCAGGAGTGCCGTAGGTAATATTTTCCCAGACCGTGCCGTGAAACAAAAACACATCCTGGCTGACCAGCCCAATTGCCTGTCGCAGATCCCGCAGTTGCAAATCGCGCAGTTCAATTCCATCCAGGGTAATGGAGCCAGACTGAATTTCGTAAAGCCTGAGCAACAGCTTCACTAACGTGCTTTTGCCAGATCCGGTTGAGCCAACAATGGCGATCGTCTTGCCCGCTGGAATGTGCAGCGACAGATGTTCGACCACGGGAACCTGGTCGCTGTAGGCAAAGCTGACATCCCGCAAAATCAACTCGCCTTTTATAGAATTGGTTGGCAGGGCAATGTGTCCGGGCGGTGCTGCAATTTTTGTGTCAAGCAGATTCATCACCCGTGCGGTAGAAGCCATTGCCCGCTGATACTGATCCAGCGTTTCGCCCAAGCGGGTCAGCGGCCACAGCAATCGCTGGGTAAGAAACACTAAAACACTGTAGGTACCGACCGAAATCACGCCTCTAGAAGCTTCTAAACCGCCATAGAGCAACGTTGCCGTAAAGCCCACCAGAATGATGATCCGAATCAGGGGGACAAAGGCGGCGCTGAGGGCGATCGCCCGTCGATTACTTTGCCGATAGGCCTCACTCTCCAGGGTTAGCCGTTGAATCTCGTACTCTTCAGTGGTAAAACTCTTGATCGTCGTGATGCCGCTAAGGTTGTTAGAAAGCCGCCCGTTCAGCAGGCTCACCTTCTCCCGCACCTCAGCATATCGGGGTGCAAGCAAACTCTGAAAGGCAACCGACCCCCACAAAATAAACGGCATCGGCAGCATCGACATCCAGGCTACAGTGGGCGCGAGAACAAAAAAGGCGACACCAATAATCACCACCGTCGTCGCAACTTGCAGAATCTCATTCGCCCCAAAGTCTAGAAACCGCTCTAGCTGGTTAATATCGTCATTCAAAATCGACATCAAGCCGCCCGTACTGCGCGACTCAAAATAGGAAAGCTCCAGGTTTTGCACATGGCTGTAAGCATCCAGCCGCAGATCATGCTGAATCGTCTGGGCCAGGTTGCGCCAAAGCCGAGCGTAGGCATATTCAAAAGTAGACTCTAGCCCCCAAATCACCATACTCAGCAGCGTCAGCGCCAAAAGCTGACCAAATACTGACTCCAGACCTAATTGAGCCAGCATAGAGTCCTGCTGCTCGACCACGACATCTACTGCAATTCCGATCAGGGCAGGGGGAGCCAAGTCAAATAATTTGTTTAACACCGAGCAAGCCGAAGCCAGCCAAATTTGTCGTCGGTAGGCGCGTCCATAGTGAATCAGGCGTTTTAGTGGAGAGATTGCGGGAGACGGTGACTGGTTTGAGGACTGCAAGCGTAGCTTTCGAGATTTACCTGATGGTGTCAACGCCTTCCGAAATTTAGTTCTAGCCAATCTCAACCCTCCACAAAGAACGCACCCCAACTATTCTCGCTATTCCTGGAGTTTTTTACCGACTTTGCATAGCGCTACGCCCGTCAAGTTCTGCCCCTAAATAGCTTCTATCGGGATATAGAGGCGGTTCGCAAAACCAACCCTTATGGTGACTTCATAAAGGGTCAAAAAGCGATTGGTCAACTACTAGGAGTTAATCAAAAAGATGTCAGATGATTCAAGCCTTGAAGAACAGGCTTTTTCGCAAATCATTGAGAGGGGGCTATCGAGTCAACTCAATGCCGCAGAAGCTCTAGATGTAAACATCCAAACCAGCATCCTTAAAATCATCCAGGGCAAAGTAGACTCTGTTTCAATTGAGGGGCAAGGTCTAGTATTGCAAGAAGGAATTCGTGTACATAAGCTAGAACTGCATACTGACAATGTTGCAGTTGATTTGCTCAATGCGCTTTTGGGTCAGGTTAAGTTAAATCAGCCTGTTAATACAACCGTTCAGTTGGAGTTAACTGAAGCAGACATCAATCAGGCTATCAATTCAGATTATGTTCGGGGCAAACTGCCGCTTGTGGAGCTAAAGCTGCCCGATCGCATTGTCATTCTCGAAATCAAGCTGCCGATTCAGATTCATTTGTTAGAAGGAGGCAGGTTGGGGATTGATGGCGCGATGCAAATCAACGACCCGAACACCAATCGTCAGATTAGTTTTTGCTCGATTGCCTGCCCTCGCACCGATGAGTATCCTATTCGGTTAGAAGAATTTCGCTGTACGTCTGGAGAAGGCATTGGACTTGATATTACGATCGCCATGATGCAAAAGATGCAGGAGTGGGCGAGTCTACCTTATTTTGCTCTAGAGGGCATGGCACTTCGATTAGCCAAGATGGACGTGAGAAAAGGTAAGGTAACGCTCAAGGTTGAGGCACAGGTGCGGCAAGTTCCTACATGATCCCGCTGGGAGTATCCGTTTGGGAACATCCATTCTTGTGTTAAGTCACTGAATCCAAATCAACTTATTTGGGTAGTCGTGCTATGTTGCCCTCTATCTGCCTCATTTTTCGTCCCGGGTCAAAGGTTTTGCTGAGCTTTGTTTTGCTGGGTGCGATCGCCAACCTCACAACTACCCAAACTCTAGCTCAAGCTCAACCATCTAATGAACCCGGGATTAGCCTACAGTCTGACACGCAGCAAATTGACCCTGATACAGGCACTTTGACTGCCACTGGCAATGTCCGCCTGACCTACCCGGAGCAGCAGCTAGAAGGATTCGCAGAACAGCTTCAATACTTCAAGGATCAGGGACTGCTGATTTTGACAGGAAATGCTCGTCTCACACAGCAGGGTGAAACTCTAGAAGGAGAGCAAATCACCTGTCAAACTGACGCTTGGCAATGCGCTACTGATGCCTCTACTCTTAGCGCTGCCGACTCAACCTTGTTTATCAGCCTATCGTTATTAGATCAGGCTTGGGTTAGGGTGACAGTAGACGGCGTGATTGAACACGAAGGGGTGATGCAGGCAGGCGATCGCCGCCTCTGGCAGGCAACCGAGCAAATCACCGTTCGGACAGGCGACGCGGGGGCAATCATGGTATCCCAAAACGGAGAACCACCACAACTAATGGGCGATCGCGGACAGGTCGAGGAAATCACCTTCTCAATGCCCGAACCACCCCAGCCAGAGAACTAATTGCCTATACCTTACGAGCCATTTTTATGTGGAAGCCCCCGCTCAGCGGGGGCTTCCACATAAAAATGGCTTGATCAAGGCGCGTAGCGCCATACGACTATTCACACCTCTCAACCCCTAGACGGGGATTGCTTCTGGGGCTGCAAGAGCCAGAATGTGGTAGCAGGACGGCGTATCTGCTCCTAACACTTCATTAATCCGATGTCTGATCAAAATGTGTAGGGTTTGAATGGAGTCACTAAAGTCATGCTTAACGTTTAGGACGGCCGTTTGTTTGTGAAAATCTTTGCCGTAGTGAGCGACAAAGTAGGTGTAGCGGTTTTCATTGGGGGCATCGAGGACAAAATCTTTCATGGGACTCTCCTGGAGATGGAGGCTAATCAGTGGATAAGGTTGTAGCGTAGAGCGAGAAATTTACAGTGAACACTCAGAGTGACAGAAGTGGATCAAGCGAACCCTCTGTCTCAGGCAAATCATGCCATCCTGGTTAATCTCTTAACTAGTTTGAGACTAAAGCCTTCAACCGTGCTTCTCCACAGTGTTTCTACTTGACTAAACAACAAATAGCAAGTTCCCTCTCAAGGAACTCAGTGATTTTACGTTCCCTGGCGCACTTTGAAAAGCGAAAGAGGTCAATCACTTTTGCTTTCAGGCTTAATAATTCCAGGGTCTTCAATTTGCTTACCTTTGCCATCCTGCTACGGAATGGCCCTGTGGAGTGAAAGAGTTGTGCCACAACAATAAAACGGCACATTTTGACGAAATCACGCCTCAATACCCTGTAGTCTGCCCACTCGAAAACTACTTGCGATGAAATCACCTTCCATTCTTGTTGACTATCAATGTGAAAACTCTGAAGGACCGCTCTGGCATCCGGCTGAGCAGCGGCTCTACTGGATAGATATTCCTGCGGGTCATCTGTTTCGTTATGATCCTGCAACTAATACCAGCGAGCAAATTTATACGGGCGAGCCTATAGGGGGGGTTACAGTTCAGGTCGATGGGTCGCTGTTGTTGTTTCAAGCGCGAGGGGCGATCGCCCGCTGGCACGACGGCAAAATCACCACGCTGATTGATCAGCTAGAAGAAGAACGAGAAAGCCGCTTTAACGACGTGATTGCTGACCCGTCCGGGCGCGTCTTTTGTGGAACGATGCCAACTCCCGATCGCCTGGGTCGGCTATATCGACTCGATCCCGATGGTTCTCTCACAAAACTGCTAGACGGAATTGGCGTGTCTAACGGAATGGGCTTCACGTCAGATCGCAAACAGCTTTACTACACCGACTCACCCGCCAGAAAAATCTATCTATTTGACTACGATCAAAAGACTGGCGCACTTAGCAACCAGAGGGTTCACATTACAACGCCAGAATCAGAAGGCGTTCCCGATGGAATGACCGTCGATGCAGCAGGCTATTTGTGGTCAGCCCGCTGGGATGGTGGGCACCTATTTCGCTATGCGCCCGATGGCACTGAGGTTCTACGGATTCCGTTTCCCGCCAAAAAAGTCACGAGCGTTACGTTTGGTGGTGCTGACTACACCGACATTTATGTAACGACTGCTGGAGGTAACAATCGCGCAGAAGAGGGATCGGGCGCTGGAGCAGTGTTTCACCTAAATCTTGGCATTCAAGGCGTACCCGAATTTTTCTCTAACATTTCGGCTGATGGCGGTTGAAACTGCTGCTACAACAAAAAACGCCCAGTCGTAGACCGGGCGATGTATGGCAACTCTAGCTTACTAACAGAACTATAAGGCTATTAGCATTGAGTCTAAATTTATCCTCTACTTGTCGAGGTTTTCGCGACGGGCTTCGTCAAAGCGCTCAGTCAAGCTAACTTCGGCAGAAATCCCTTTATCTAAGTTCTCCCGACGAGCTTCGTCAAAGCGCTCGGTAAGACTGACTTCGGTAGAGATACCTTTGTCGAGGTTTTCGCGACGGGCTTCGTCAAAGCGCTCAGTCAGGCTAACTTCGGTAGAAATCCCTTTGTCTAAGTTCTCCCGGCGAGCTTCGTCAAAGCGCTCGGTGAGGGCAAAACCAGGAGTAGCGTAGGCAGAAAGAGCCAAAACAGAAAGGCTGGCAAGAATGTAGCGTTTCATGGTGTTGTCTCCTAAATAGTTGATAGGATGATTTGTTTCGTTTGCCTTATTAACTAGATTGGCTTTCAACTCTGAGACGGCCCTGACGGATTGCTGATAATTACTTAAGTGTTCTCTGAGAAATTGGTAAGTAAGTTTCAGTCAGAAGGGTTGAAGTGGCTATCTGCAAATCTGCTTAGGGGTGTGAAGGCAAGCACAGCAGCGGTAGATTTGCGGGAGTTGAACGGTTCATCAAAAGCTCTTAGCTGTTACTGTTTGAACTAGAACTATCTGATACTTATTATGGTGCCACAGATTTTGTTTTAGTGCAAATAGTTTTTGTAAAGACTTTCTAGGATGTGACTGTCGGGCAGACGCGATCGCCCCAGAAGCACTTGCGGCATGACCCCAACGCTTGAATCTGTAGGAGCAAACAGCAAGTCGAGCTTTTCCAGAACGCTGTGCGTTGTGCCGCACCTGTTAGTCGAAGTCAGACGGGGTAGAACTTGCGAAAGTATAGCGGTAGCCATATCGATTAGGACATTTTGGTGGCGCGGCTCCGCCGCGCCACCAAAATGTCCGTGTCCTAACCTAGCCGACTACAGCTATAGAAGGCAGAACCAGGCGATCGCTACGAAAACAAGGGGCTTAAGCCCCTTGTTTACAGGAAAATTAGTAAGTCCTGGTAATGATTAACTGTCCGCAGGTGGGCTGTTGGCTGTGTGGAATCCTGTAATGTAGCCAGCCTCTTGCAGCTTAGATAGAACCTGGGTGACACATTCCTCTAAGGTTTGCAAGTGAGTTTTGCATTCTACCTCTGGGTTGAGGGGAGGTTCATAAGGGTCATCAATTCCCGTGAACTGTTTAATCTGTCCAGCACGGGCTTTCTCGTAGAGTCCTTTTACGTCTCTCTGCTCACAAACTTCCAGCGGCGCGTTGACATAGACCTCAACGAAGTCGCCTATTTTGCGCTTTACTTCATCTCGAACATCACGGTAGGGTGAGATCGCCGAGACGAGAACAATTACACCATTACGGGTTAACAGGTGAGACACAAAGCCGATGCGACGGATATTTTCGTCACGGTCAGCTTTACTAAAGCCTAGTCCTTTGGTTAAGTTTTGCCGAACGATATCGCCATCTAATACTTCGACTTTGCAGCCTTGCGATCGCAGCTCTTGCTCAACCGCTCTGCGAATCGTTGTCTTGCCTGCACCGCTCAATCCAGTAAACCAAACTGTTACACCACGATGGCTTGCGACCATGCCTTACTCCTATCCCCTAACTTCGTCGCTAATACCCATTTTCTTTAAGACTGCATCTTTTTGGAGCGGGGCACACTCCGAGAAATGTAGCTTCGTATAGAAACGGTATAAGAGCTTTGCTCTAATCTTTATCAACCTATCATGGAGTTGTAGCCCTAATTTTTAGAATTAGTGTTAGTGCGTGTATAATTGTGCTACTTGAAGGGGAGTAGCTGCTGGTATGAGTTGCCAGCCCATCTGAATCAACATACTGGCGATGAGCCTGGTTCAGGTGACGATTTAGCGGTTTACAGCTTTTCGCAAGCGAGACCTTCACTGAGTTCACGTCTGAGGTGAGCTTGGTGAAGCATTACGCCCATCAGGTTCCTTCAGAATGCTTACACCTATCTGGGGGAACACGCGGGTATGCTAGCTGCTTTCACGGCGGGTCTTTTGCTGATTACAGTTCAGGAGTTAGGCGATAAGACATTTTTTATCGCTGTGATTTTGGCGATGCGTCATTCGCGTCGGTTGGTGTTTGTGGGGGCGATCGCCGCTCTAGCCGCAATGACGGTTTTATCGGTGCTGGTTGGGCAAGCGGTTTCCTTTTTGCCTGCAATCTGTGTGCGGTATGCCGAAATTCTTCTATTTACTGGGTTTGGTCTAAAGCTCCTGTACGATGCGAGTCAGATGACGACAGCCTGTAGCCTGGTCGAACAGCAGGAAGCCGTTGAAGTCGTAAATCAGGCAGAGTCTAAATTGCCCAGGCACCATACCAATTTAGCAATTGTGCTGGAGGCATTTACGCTGACTTTTTTTGCAGAGTGGGGCGATCGCACCCAGATTGCCACGATTGCACTAGCGGCGGCTAAACCTCCGGTTGGGGTGGCGCTTGGGGCAATATTAGGTCACGCAATTTGTGCAGCGATCGCCGTCCTGGGCGGCAAACTCATTGCTAAACATATCTCAGAACGAACGATCACAGGCTTAGGGGGTCTGTTATTTCTAATCTTTGCTGCCCTATCGACTGCTGATTTGCTCTGGGGCAAAGCAGGATGAGAATTTAGCTGAAGGCGATCGCATTGTAACAAGCGGCACAACCACTCCTCATACCGCCTGGAAACTAGCTAAGATCTAAATAGTAGTCTACTATACCAATTCATCCATCCAGATCCTCATCCTTCATCCTTTTAAGGTGGAGGTTCCTCATGCAAGCAGCAAAATTTAAACCGGGCGATCGCGTCAGAATCCAGGTGAATCGGCTCTTTCCGCCCCGTCATCTCAACGGCAGAACAGGAACCATCGTGAGTGAACCGAAAACAACTTCACTTTGGGGAATTGCCTACACAGTTGAGCTAGATGGCGACGAGCTTCATCCTAAAATTCACGAAATTGACCTGATGCCTCTCAAACCTCAAGTCAAACATCTATGACGATGCTTGACGCGGCACGTAGCCAGACAACTCAGGAACGTAGGTGCCAAATAGGGAACCGTCGGCGTTGTAAAGTTCGATGGGCACTTGTGTACTCTCGCTGATGTTTGCCAGTGCCCGCAATAGCGCATTGCTATGGGCGGTAGCCTCTGCCTGAACATTGGGATTGCCCGTAGCTTGACCGTTGGCGATCGCCTGCTCAATGGCCTGGTCATAATCGGGCGTAATGCGAACCTGAATCTCTTTGTCTGACAGCGTAAAGGTGCAAATTCTGATAGAGCTAGCGCAGGTTTGCTCTAGTTGAGCCTGAGCATTTCCCATTGCGACAGCAGACCGCAGCGTTTCCTGAGCTTCTGACAGAGAGGTGCTGTAGGAATTGACCAGCGGCTGTATCTGCCCATGATAGCTAGTGCCAGTTGGAATCTGTTGAGCGTTAGCAAGGGCACTGCGCCACTGGCTAACCGCCTGTGACCATTGGTTTTGCTGCTCTAGTTGACGGGCTGCTTCTGCCATCGTGAGTGCTTGATTGTAGGCTTTGGACGAAATTTCTTCCTGTAAGCGGCGATCGCGTGCCCCTTCCAGCCTGGGTTGATAGATTGCCAAAAGCTGCTCTGCCTCGGCACGAGCCATCGTGCCACTGGGAATCTCCTGCAACAGGTTGACTACGACCTGCCAGGTGACATGGGCTAGCTGCCAACCCTCAACCGATTCAGCTACGCTTTCACGCGCTTCCGCTAAACGAGCGGTGTCCCTGGCAAGCTGAATTTTGTCCTGAGCCTGCTGCTCAATCACAATCCGCTGATTGATCATGCTGAGGTTAGCCTGGTATTCCGTCAGCTTTTGCTGCGCCAGTGGATGAATCGGATGATTGGCTGAAACCTGCTCTAGAAGGGCGATCGCCTCTTCCCACATTGCTCGAATTCCTTCCCATTGGGTTAGCGGATGCGGTGGATTTTGGCTAGCATGAGCTGCCTCATTTGCGGTTTGCAGTGCCGTAACGACCTGTTCCAACGCTTCAGACTGCGTTCCATAAACCTGAAGCAAAGCCTGAGCTTCAGCATATTCCCCTGACCAGCGTGGAATCGTGCCCAGCAAATAGCTCCCCTCTGCCAGTTTTTGGTAAGCCTCACTCACCTCCATTGCAGATGAGTTAGCCCGCACGAGTTGAGCGGCTTCCTGGCTGAGCTGTTGAGCCGTTTGCAGCGGCACACACGCGCCAATCACACAGGGGCGAGTCAGCGCATACAGGCTGCTAGTCAACGCAAATAGTCCTGCCGCAGCCATGCCCATCATCTGTAGCGGCAAGCGAGAGACGGGCTTTTGAGACGTAGATAGATTGGCTATCTTAGAATCCGTCTTTAGACTCACAGAATCCGTCTTTAGACTCACAGTTTCAGTGACTTCAGGAGGCTCAAGCGATTGAGCCTCTTCAGCCGCAGCAAGAACCAACTTGTCTGCTTCAGCCGCTTCCTCAGCCGCTACCTCAGTCTCAGTATGTTCATCAGACAAATCCGCATTAGCTAATTTTGCGCTGCTTGCCTCCGAGTGGGCTATTGAAACGGCAGGCAAGCTCAACATGGCGGCATTCTGAGGTTTGGTGCCAGAAATTTCAGCCTGCTGCACCTTGTTCAAAGTCTCTACTTGGAATGGCTCCAGGTCAAATCCGTCTGCCGCGTAGGGTTCATGTTCACCCGCGATACGGAGATAAAACCGAACCGCTAGGGTTTTGGGTGGGGCGATCGCCAATCGAATAAGATGATCAGAACAGGACTGCCGGACTGTCTGCTCAAAAACCTCAAACGTTCTCCAGGGGTTAGGCGAAACCTCATAGGCGTGTTGAGCCAAAATAATCAGCGTTTGCTGCCTGATCGCGCATTTCACCTGAAGCGGAATCCTTAAGGGAAACTGCATTTGCACCTGTGTTTGCAGTCGATGTCCCAAAACTTCCATCTCATCCCAGCGTATTGCTGTTTTCATGCCACACCCAAGTGTTGGATTTTGTTTGAGTTCAACAGTCTATGCCAGTAATCTGTACCAGTAGATAATCAGGACTCATGGCCACACTTCAAACCAATTTACACAATCTGGCTTAATCTGTCCTACGATCGAGCAACTTTTTCTGGTAAATTAAGCGTTCAAGCATGGAAATTCTTATCGTTGAAGACGAAGCTGAAATTGCTCAGCTCATCCAACTTTATTTAGAGAAGGAAGGGTTTTCTTGCCGCACCTGTCGAGATGGCATCACGGCGATCGAGATTTTTCAGGAACAAAAGCCCGACCTGATGATTCTCGACCTGATGATTCCTGGGTTAGACGGCCTAGAAGTGTGCGCCCGGATTCGCCAAAAGCCAGGAAGTAAAGATCCCTACATTCTGATGCTGACCGCCAAAGGCGAAGAACTGGACCGCATTATCGGTCTTTCCACTGGGGCAGACGACTACATGGTAAAGCCCTTCAGCCCCAGAGAACTGGTTGCGCGGGTGCGAGCGCTGTTGCGGCGAACCTTGCGTCAGGGTGGGCAGAGCCAAACCTATCACACTCAGCACTTTTCCATCGATATGGATCAGCGACTCGCACATCGCCAGTTAGACAACCAGCAGTCGGAACCGCTTGACCTGACGGCCCTGGAGTTTGAACTGTTAACGACGTTTATGAGCTACCCCGGTCGCGTCTGGAACCGGACTCAACTGATTGAAAAACTCTGGGGCAGCGATTTTTACGGCGACGAGCGAGTTGTAGACACTCACGTTGCCCGACTCCGCAAGAAGATCGAGCCTGACCCTGCCAATCCCACGTTTGTCAAAACGGTCATTGGAGTGGGCTACAAATTTGAAGACACCCCAGCAGGCTAATACCCATTCTTTGTGAAGCTGTCCCTTACAAGGGGCTTAAGCCCCTTGTTCCACAAGGATCTATTCTGCTCAAGCTCAAATCAAATCGGTATAAGCTGGTAGCTGATAATCCCTTTCCCATTCCTCACCTGCATCCATGCCCTCCACCCCCCGCCCTAATCAATGGCAAAGCTTGGACTGCGATCGCGCCTATTTCTCTCTCACGTCATTGTGATGATTGTGGGGTTACTGACGCTGACTACCATCGGCAAATTTTCCTCGCCCCGATTCTTCGTGGTTTACCTGGAACGAATTGAGGGGGAAGGCTACAGCGTTCGGCAGGTGAGGACTCAACTGATTCAAGGGTTTGAGTCAGCCTGGAGTCGTGGCGCAGTTTGGTCAGTCGTGTTAGGTGCAACTGCGGCAGGCGGCTTGAGCTATCTAGTCTCTAAGCGAATCGTGCAGCCGCTAATTCAGATGGAGGAAATTACCAAAAAGTTTTCTACTGGAAATTTGGAGGAGCGCGTTCCCGCTTACGAAATTCCAGAGCTAAACCAGTTGGCTTCCAGCTTTAACCGAATGGCGGCTGAGCTAGAAGGCGTAGAGCAGCGGCGACGAGAGCTGGTTAGCGACCTGACGCACGAACTACGAACACCACTAACCGTTTTGGAAGGATACCTGGAAGGTTTAGCAGACGGCACGATTGACCCATCGGGGGATGTCTACCATTTGCTGGCCCGAGAAACAACTCGAATGCGGCGGCTAGTCAACGACCTGCAAGAGCTTTCCAAGATGGAGGCAGGCTACTTGCCGATCGACGTGCAGCCCGTCGATTTAAAGCCAATGCTGACCTCGCTGGTGCAAAAGTTTTCCGACCAGCTTTTGGAAGAGAATAGTCCCAAAATTCAGTTGCACTACCCTCCCGATACGCCTCTGGTGTTGGCAGACCCCGGACGGGTTGAGCAAGTTTTGGTTAACTTGCTCAGCAATGCGTTGCGCTACACCCCGTCTGGCTCCATTCAAATTCAGGTTTACCAGGGTACAAATAAGCTCTGGATTGCGGTGGTGGATACGGGTTTGGGAATTGCCCCAGAGGATTTATCCCATGTGTTTGAGCGATTCTGGCGGGCAGACCGATCGCGCGATCGCCACTCTGGAGGCACGGGCATCGGGCTGGCCATCTCTCGCCGCCTGGTCGAGCTTCAGGGCGGCACGATTGAAGTCGAAAGCGAACTGAACAAGGGCAGTACCTTCCGCTTTTCACTGCCTCTAGCGTCCGTAAAGGTTTTACGCTAAGCTTCAGCGGCTCGTTCGCTCACCCGCTCTTTGCCATCTGGTTCTGCTAGACACGAGGCAACTTGAGCAACCGCAATAGGCGTAGGTTGAAGCCGCTGCGGGTGTACCTGCAACCACGTCCAGGCTAGAGCGCTGATTTGCAATGCGTCGAGGGGCGGGGTTTCTAAAGGTGGCGCGGTAGTTGATTTGGTAGCCGATGTCATCGAGGATTGCGGCATCTAACGCAGTTGGGCGCGATCGCACTCCTCGGTCAAACCTGGCTTCCATTAACGTTTTGCCCGATCCACCAAATTGATAACCCTCGTTAATATGGCTACTTCCTCTAAACTCCAAAGGAATCGGTCTACCGCCATTTCTAGCTCTAGCATTACGGCCAATAAAGTTGCTTTCATTGGTCAGATTCCTGAATGCATCAATGCCTCCTGCACCATTCGAGAAACCTAAGATGTGCCCTAATTCATGTGCTGCTACAGAGATAAAGTCGTAGCGGTTAGAGGGAAGATCCCGGTCAGTAGTGGGGGTGAGGTCAAAAAACCAATTGACTTCCGAGTCAAACGTCATTGAACCAATCCAGGGCTGAAAATCGCAACGCTCAGTTGGTAAGGCGTGTTTTGCTGGCGATCGCGGGCATAAACTCGAATAAAGTAAACCCCTGGGTCAAGCGTTTGTCGAATCACCTCAGACTGTCTGCCCGGTTTAACCGATCTTTGAATCACTCGCCCAGCCTGATTAAGCAGTGCCACATCCGCATTTGCTGTTAACCCCCTGAGCGCAAGGTTGAAATTGGCGCGACTGGAAAACCTGAAACGATAGTAGTCGTTTAAGTTGCTGCCTCCCACGCGGTTAATAATTCTGGTAGGTCTGGAAGTTACATTAACGGGGGTGGCTTGACTCAATGTAGCTTCAGTCAATCTAGACATGGCAAAGCTCCCTGTTTAATCTCTCCTCAATGCCGGAAAACGTTCTCGTTTAGAGTACATCACAGATCAAGCCAGGGATGGAAGGTGATCAGGTTTTTGTAACAACATCAAAGTGCAGGCAAGCTAGCGATCGCAAATTACCCGATCAAACACAATCGCTCCACGCCAGTCTGCCTCTGTTAATCCTGTGCCGCGCAAATCTGCCCCATTCAGGTAGGTTCCGGCAAAGTTCACACCTGCCAGCTTTGCCCCAATCAATTGCGCCTTAGTCAAGTCAGCATTTGCCAAATTGACCTCACCTAAATCTGCGGCATTCAAATTTGCACCTCTCAGCTTTGCGCCGCTCAGATTAGCCCCCCACAGATTCGCACCACTCAAGTCAGCTTCCGTTAAGATAGCCTGACTTAAATCTGTTCCTGATAAAATCGCCCAACTCAGGTTCGCGCTGGTCAGGTTTGCACCTCTCAAGTCGCTGCCTAAAATCGAACGATACAGATTCGCTCCCTTCAGGTTGACCCGTTTTAGTTTAGCGCTGTGAAGGTTAAGTCCACTCAAGTTTGCGCCCCAGAGGTTTGCGCCCGTTAGGTCAACGTTAGATAAATCAGCGTCAATGAGAATTACCTGATTCAGAATGGCATCGCGCAAGTTTGCCCCCGCCAGATTTGCACCGCTCAAGCTAGAGCCGCGCAGATTTGCGCCTGCCAGGTTGGCCTCAGACAAATCTGCCCCACTCAGGTCTACGCCACTCAAGCTAATTCCCCTCATTACCGCTCGATGGAGATTAATTTTGGCGAAACTGCGCTCCTTCATTTCGTAGCGCTCTAACAGTTCTTTAACGTCCATCTGGTTAAATCTCTTTTCTAGGTTGGTAGTGCTGGCGTGCTGGTGGGGTGGGAATTTTTATGTTTCGCAGAAATCGAGTTGGGAAAAATCAGAATATCTTCAGCAAGATTGGCAGTAATGCGGCAAAATGATCCTACAATTTGCCAAATTCGGGAAGATTTTATGACCCTTCATCCCTCTCTTCAGAGTTCCCTCAGCCGAGGCAATGCCCTCAAAGTCATTAGTGGTTTAACCAATTTCAATGCTGACCGGGTTGCGGCCATTGTTAACGCAGCAGATCGAGGTGGCGCAACGTTTGTGGATCTGGCGGCTGACCCCAATCTGGTGCGGCTGGCAAAGCAACTGACTCGGCTACCAATTTGCGTCTCAGCGGTCGAACCAGAGCAATTTGTCACTGCCGTTGAAGCAGGTGCCGATTTGATTGAAATCGGAAATTTTGATGCGTTTTATGCTCAGGGACGGCGATTTGAAGCCGCAGAGGTACTGGAACTGACCCATCGGACGCGATCGCTCCTGCCTCAAATCACGCTTTCCGTCACCGTGCCCCACATTCTAGAGCTAGACCAACAGGTGCAGCTTGCTGAGGAACTAGTTAACGCTGGAGCCGACATCATTCAAACCGAAGGGGGCACCAGCAGCAGCCCCAACCACTCTGGTACGCTGGGACTGATCGAAAAAGCAGCCCCCACTTTAGCGGCAGCTTATGAAATTTCCCGTGCGGTTTCCGTGCCTGTGCTGTGTGCTTCGGGCTTATCAAACGTGACGGTGCCGATGGCGATCGCCGCTGGCGCATCCGGGGTAGGCGTAGGCTCTGCAATCAATCAACTGAACAGCGAGGTAGCAATGATTGCGGTCGTTCGCAGTTTGGTTGAGGCGCTGACTAACGTGCAGCGGAGTCAGGTAAGAGTATAACGGCGTAATTCTCCTCATTCCTCGTTACCAAGCTCTGGCTCTTCACCAAGCTCCGGCTTGGTAACGGCATACTGAAAGCTCCAGTTTCCTTCTACTCAAAAGAAACTGGAGCTTTGGATAGTGCCTAAACTAGAGTGAAATCAAGGGGGGGCTGGAATGAGGACGACTATAGCAAAAGGATGAAAGATGAAGGATGAGAGATGAATTGAAACCCCAGCTATAAGCAGCTTTGGCAAGTCCAACGTGTCCTAATCAACTCTTCGACTGCTATAGACGAATCAGCCCTTAGCGTTTGATCTTTTCTCCCTCGAAAGATACAGTCACAGACTGTAGGTTGGACTTGCCGACTGCCTGCGCCTCACTCATATCATTTCGCATGACTACAGCCGCAATTCCACTTGAGATTAGCAGCCCCAAAAAGATTCCTAAAGCCATTGGGTAAGAGTTTTGCATAGTTTAGCCTCGCAGATGCTAGTAAAAACTTCCTGGTGACAAATTTAACTAGCGATCGCCAGCAAAACCAGCGAGTGATTACTGATGCCTGAATCGGGCAAATGTCTGTAATCGTGAATAAATCCGTAGCTTTGCTGATCTAACTTTGCACACAGCGAAATCCTGCCAGGATTTGGCGTACACCGGGGTGATACCAGTTGCGAAAGGCGGAGCGTAGCCCCCAAGGACGGGTTGCCCAACTGCCGCCCCGCAAAACTTTATGCTGTCCGTCAAAGTAGACCTGGGAGTAGCCTGCGTACAGGAAAGGTTTGAAGCCGGGATAGCCTGTAAACCAATCCGCTGTCCATTCCCACACGTTGCCCAGCATATCCTCACAGCCATAGGCGCTTTGCCCTGTAGGATAGGCATCGACAGGCGTGGTGTGTCCGATCCAATGGTCATGGTTGCAGTGACGGGAGGTTGGTAACGCTTCACCCCAGGGGTAAGTACATCGCTGCTCTAGTTCTGGGTTCCAACTGGCGGCTTTTTCCCATTCGGCTTCTGTGGGCAACCGTTTGCCGACAAAGTTGGCGTAGGCTTCGGCTTCATACCAACTCACGCCACAAACGGGATGGTCTTCCCATTCTGGGTTATCAGACCAATAGAGTGGTTTGCCGACTGGGTGCTGCTGTAACCATTGCCAACCTGCTTCTGACCACCATTTTGACTCTTCGTAGCCGCCTAACTGCATAAATTGGCGATATTGCCCACAGGTGATGGGATAGCGATCGATCCAGTAGTCGTCCAGGTAGACGGGATGCACCATGCGTTCGTTGTCGAGGGCATTGAGGGAGTTGTTGCCTTGCTCAAAGTAGCCAGCCGGGATGAAGACGGAGGGATGAGGACGGAGGGATGAGGACGGAGGGATGAGGACGGAGGAAAGGGGGCGATCGCCGATTCCTGATACTTTTGTCTGTTGAAGCTGGAGAACTAGGGTAATGGTTTCGTTGTGTTGGCTTTCGTGCTGGAGGAGCCAGCGCCAGAGGCGTTCTTGCTGACTGACAGGGGCAGTTTTGAGGTAAGTCAGAACCTGGACGCGAACGGCATCAAGGTAAGCGTGAAGCTCTGGTAGAGTGGGCAGATTGGCTCGTTCTGCTTTGGGCAGTCCGTCTGCGGCAAATAGGCGGTGGTACTGCGGAAATTGGGGCGGCTGTCCGGCACATTTTTCCAAAATCCAAAAGGCTTCAGTGTAGGCGATGTGTCCTAAATGCCACCCAATTGGGCTGAAGTCGGGGTGCGCCTGGCGGGAAAGGGCGCTGTAATCTATACCGTCAAACAGTCCTAGCGTTGCTTCTCGGCAAGCCTGAAGCTGCTGTTGCAACTGTCGTCTGCGATCGCCTATTCCCCTTGTAGAGACGCGATCAATCACGTCTTCACTCAAAAACTGGGTAGATACCGAATTACTTTTACTTTTGTTGAGGAAATTGGTAAGGCGATCGGTCGCATCTTTACCAAATTCCGATTCAGAACTGTTGGATTTGAATATCAAGATCTTCTCCCACACTGAGAATGCTGCGTTCTGGGCAAGCAACCCAATCACCAGCAAATAACGGTTCCGAGGCAATCACAACTGCCTCAGGGAAGACGGGATCATCCCTGAGCCAGTAGAGCGACGGGGCGGGCGATCGGTTAGAAAACCGGGAAGCAACTAGACGCTGCCCATCCGCCGCAATCAAATTCGCGCCTACTGAAACTTGGTAAAGCTGGGCCAGGTCAAAGACGGTTGCCAGCGTGTTGTGCAGTGCCGCTTCCAGGCTAATTTCGAGGGAATTGTGCCATTCGTTGAGCAGCAGGGCAAACAAATGCTCGGAATCCGTCATTCCTTGAATCGACTCATAGAGTGCGTCACTCAGGCGATCGCGCATGGGTCGGTACAGGGTTTGTCGAAAATTTTCGATGTAGCCATTATGAACTGCCAAGATGAGATCTTGCTGAAAAGGCTGACAATTGCTTAAATCAACGGCTAATCCTGGTGTTGCACTGCGAATGCTAGCCAAAACGCAGCCCGATTCTACATAGCGGCTCAAAGGAGGCAAGTTGGCATCATTCCAGATGGGTAGCACACTGCGGTAGCGGAAAGGCGGTACCTGCTGATTTGTGTGATACCAACCTACGCCAAAGCCGTCTGCGTTGAGCAACCCTGCCGTCATCTCACGCGGCTGGTAACTTTGCACAATTAGAGAATGTTCTGGTTTGTAGAGTAGTCGCTCTAGAGGAATAGGAGTCCCTAAATACCCAAGTAGACGGCACATATTTTGATTACGACGGTTCAGTTAGGATTGTAGCCCCGTGTCCAAATCTGCTTAGGATCGCAAATTAACCTGCGATATTTTTTTGGAAGTGCCGCCCTGACTGCCTGGTGGAACGGGGCACTCAAAGGACAAAATACAGCACTTCAAGCTAATCCCTTGCCCCAAAGGAAAAGGTTTATCATTAGGCCTGTTGCTCAAGTTCACTGGCTGATGTTCACTAAACCTCTTGATTTGAAGGTTCTAAGGCAACAATTAGAGGCGCATCTCAACCGATCGCATGGTCACTCAAAGTTAGAACTTCTGGCTCATGGAGAAGCTAACGTCATTTTTAGATTAAATCAGACTGATTTAGTTCGGGTGGCGGTGAATACCCCGAATCAGCGGTTTGCAGGAGACGTGTGGCGCGTTACCCAATTTGAGCGGGCTATCCTGGATTATCTGCGGCAAACCGACATCGGACATCAGCTACGGACTGCAAAATTAGAACCGACTGAAGATTTTCCCTACACGTTTTTAATCACCAACTATTTGGAAGGCAGTTCACTCGACTATAGCCGCGCTCATCTGCAAAAGTGTGCCGAAACTTTAGCACGGCTTCACTGTCTACCCACAATCGCAGGTTATGAAGTCGATCGCCTGCTGCCAACGGTGCCAGTGGTTGAGCAGCCGTTGACGCTGTTTTATCACGAAGCCAAGAGCTATGCTCAGCCTTACCTGGATTCGCCCAATGCAGAACCAGAAATTGTCGAAATGCTGCACGCGGTCTTAGATAGGGCGCGATCGCACCTATCAGCAGAGCAACTGTTAGAAGCCTATCCCCATCGCTGCCTAGTTCACAGCGACCACACTTACGAGAACTGGGTGATTAGCGATCGCCAAGCCTATTTAATTGATTGGGAATGGGCTGAGATCGGTTCGCCTGCCGGAGATCTGGGACACTTTCTTTCTCCTGTCACCATTCGACGACGACAAAACTATCGCTTACCGCCTGAAGATCGCGCCTTCTTTTTGCAGCGTTACTACAGTGCGCTGGGGAATCCGTTAGCCAGTCGAATTGAGCGTCATTTTGCTGCGTTTGGAGTATATCCTGCTGTGCGATCGCTCTGCTGGACGGCGGGCTATTGGATCACCGCTAACCGCTGGTATGCAGATGCAGAAGACAGTCCCAGTGCGGCTGAGCGAATGGCGCGGTGGCGGCGCAGTCGGCAGCAGTTTCCAGAACTGTGGCAGGAGATTATGTCCTGGCTAGAGGAGGAAATCTAGAAGCTAATCTAACTCTCAGGGAGAATTCAGCAAACTTTTATATGAATTATTCATGTCATTATGGCGCTACGCGCCTTGATTAAGACGTTTTTATTTGAAAGCCCCTGCTCAGCGGGGGCTTTCAAATAAAAAAGCGCCCAGGGTATGCATACAGCGCTATACCTGCTGTACTCGCGAACCCCGTTTTGTATCCTCTCATTCATTGAGTATTAGTCATGGCTTTCGTTAAGCTCCAACCTGCTTCTCAACATCATTCCGCGCCAAACCTGACGCGGACTTTTCCCTGGCAGGCTTATCTGCTGATGCTTCCGGCAGTCGGAGTTGTTGGGTTAGTGTTTGGCGGTGGGCTGGCGCTGGCGCTGCTTCAAAGTATTGGGGCGATCGCGCTGTTGGGGGAAAGGCAGATTTCGTTGGCTGCGTATCAAGCGGCTTTGACAAATCCAGAGCTTTTGCGATCGCTCAGTCTCAGCCTTTACATTGCGGTAGTTGCCACCGGACTATCCACCGTTTTAAGTATCGGCTTAGCCCTACTCCTGAGAACCGCAGGACGCTGGGCCAGTTTTGCTTGTCAAATTACGCTACCCATTCCTCACCTAGTCGGAATTGTGGGCGTTTTGCTGCTGCTATCGCCAAGTGGATTTGTCTCGCGATCGCTCTACGCACTGGGTTGGATTCAATCTGACCAGGACTTTCCACTGCTGGTTAACGACGCTGCCAACATTGGCGTATTATTGCATTTCCTCTGGAAAGAGGTTCCTTTTATCACATTGATCCTGCTGGCAGTCCTGAGGAGTATTAATCCTGCCTACGAAATGCAGGCACAGATACTCGGTGCAACTCCCTGGCAGCGTTTTTGGAATGTGACACTGCCGATGATGAGAACTGGAATTTTATCATCGAGTTTGATTGTGTTTGGCTATATTTTTGCTTCGTTTGAGGTTCCTTTTTTGCTGGGATCAACTCGCCCACGCACATTGCCAGTGCTGGTTTATCGCGCATTTACAGATAGTGATGTTACTCGTCGGGCTGAGGCGATCGCCTTAGGAATCATCCTATCGGCTCTCTCACTGTCGATGATTGTGGCGTACTCATGGCTGGTGTCGCGCGATGGTCAGAAGCGTCAGTCCAAAAAGGGGGCGTAGGGAATTAGGATGTTACGAAAGTCATTCATTACTCTTGTGATTGTGGTGTTGTTTCTACCGTTTTTGCCGTTAGTGATTTGGTCCTTTGCCCAGGGATGGTTCTTTCCCCAACTCATTCCCGATCAGTGGACGCTTCAGCACTGGTCACAGCTTGTATCGCCAACCTCCAGGGTGATCGAAGGACTGTTGCAAAGTTTGGCGATCGCCTTGATCACCACAATGCTCTCCTTACTGGTTGGGCTTCCCGCAGGACGGGCGATCGGGGTAATGGACTTTCCAGGAAAGGAAGCGCTCAAGCTATTTCTGTTGACTCCCATTATTGTCTCTCCGTTAGCAACCCTGATGGGCATTCAGTTTGTGCTGATTCGGCTGGGGCTAAACGGCACGCTTTTGGGGGTGGTTTTGGTACATCTGATGCCGACCATTCCCTACATGACGCTAGTGTTGACCAGTGTGTTTGCCAACTTTGATACGGGTTATGAAACTCAGGCGCGATCGCTCGGTGCGTCTCCCCTTCAGGTGCTTTCACAAGTCACTTTGCCGCTGATTGCTCCGGGCATTGTAGTAGGTGCATTATTTGCCTTTCTAATTTCCTGGAATGAGTTTCTCCTAACATTCTTTGTGGGTGCAGGACGGGTATTTACACTGCCAATGGTGCTGTTTACCCTGCTGCAAGGAGGCAACAACGGACTGGTTGCGGCAGTAGCAATTACATCCGTCATACCGGGACTGTTGTTTCTATTATTGGCAAGCAAAGCATTGGAAAATGATACGGTGCTAGGAGGGTTTGGCAATGTATAAGTCCACTACTCACCCTCAATCCCTCATGCCTCATCTTCACCTCCAGGAACTCACCAAACAGTTTCCAGGAGTCACTGCCGTTCAAAGTTTGTGGCTTGAGGTGCAGGCGGGTGAAATTCTGGCGCTCCTGGGCCCGTCGGGCTGCGGTAAATCCACAACGCTTCAGATGATTGCTGGGGTCGTACAACCTGACAGCGGCACGATTACCCTGGATGGTCAAATTCTCAACCGAGTCCCTCCTGAGCGGCGAGATATTGCGCTGGTGCTACAGCGGGGGCTGCTGTTTCCACACTTAACGGTGGGTGAGAACGTGGCGTTTGGGCTGAAGCTGCGCGGAGTCAGTCGGGCTGAGCGAGAAGAAAAGGCGATCGCCATGCTGCGTCAGGTTCAGCTAGAAGGGTTTGCCGATCGTAAGCCCTCAGAACTTTCAGGCGGACAGGCGCAGCGGGTAGCTTTGGCGCGATCGCTGATTATTCACCCCAAACTGCTGCTGTTAGACGAACCCCTGTCTGCCCTGGATGCCAACCTGCGAGAAGAGATGCAGGACTTAATTTTGCGATTACAGGCTCAAACGGAAGTGACAATGTTAGTTGTGACTCACGATCAGGCAGAGGCAGTGGTGATGTCTCAGCGAATTGCCCTGATGTTTGAGGGCTGTTTGCGTCAGGTTGATACCCCCGAACAAATCTATCGACAGCCCTATGATGAAACCGTTGCTCGATTTATGGGAGGGGTTAACTTCTTTGCTGCTGAGGCTCACGGTCGGCAATGGAGAGCCAACGATTTAACTTTGTTCAGTGAGTATGACCACTACGGTTCCGTACAAGTCACCATTCGTCCTGAGCAAATTCAGGTGTTTACAGAGGGGCGATCGCAGACAAACACCCTACCGGCCACTGTGATTGCCAATCGATTCACCGGAACGCAGCGGCGATTAACGCTGGCGATCGCCTCAGAGCTAACCCTACAAGCCTGGGTTACTCCTACTCAAGACTTTCGAGTCGGACAATTGGTTTGGGCTTATCTCCCACCCTCAGCCCTTTGGTACTTTCCACATAGCACCGTACCCCATCCCGTCCAGGTTCCGTAAGTTCCCTCCAACGCTGGCTCAAAACTCATCTGCTCAAAACTCATCTGCTCAAAACTACTCTGCATCAACTCCAAAACTAATCCAATGAACCCAACCCCCAGCCCTCAACCCTCAATCCCTACCTCCTATTTCCGCTTCAACCGTCGGCATTTTCTCTGGCTCTCGACCAGTGCTTGTTTAGCCACATTAACCAGTAACTGTACGCAACAAAATCCTTCCTCCGAGACAGTCAGCTTTGACCCCACAGCCGCCTCCTGGGATGAGATTGTGGCGGCGGCTGAGGGGACAACCGTCAATTGGGCGATGTGGGGCGGCAGCGATAAAACGAATGCCTATGCTGACCAGTGGGTGGGCGATCGCCTCCAAAGCCAGTACAGCATCACGCTCAATCGGGTTCCCCTCAACGACACGGTAGAAGCGGTTAATAAGGTTTTGGGAGAAGTGCAGGCCGGGCAAACTTCAGGCGGCAGCATCGACCTGATCTGGATCAATGGTGAGAACTTTCGCACGATGAAACAGGGAGATCTGCTGTTTGGGCCCTTTCGTGACAAACTGCCCAGCAACCAGTATTACGATGCAGATAATCCGGCGGTGAATTCTGACTTTGGCTTGCCGATTGAAGGGTACTCTGCGCCCTACACGGGCAGCTATTACATCATGGCGGCAGACAGCGCCAGAGTACAGCAGTTTCCTACAACGTTTGAAGAATTATTGGAGTGGGCTAGAGCAAACCCCGGACGCTTTGCCTACGTTGCCCCCCCTCAGTTTGACGGGAGTCGCTTCCTGCTGATGGCACTTTATGGGGTCACTGGAGGTTATGAGCAGTATGCTGGAGCCGAATTTAACGAGGCATTGTGGAACGAAAAGTCGCCTCAAGTCTTTGAATATTTGCAAGAGTTGGAACCTTACCTCTGGCGGAGCGGCGAAACCTATCCGCCAACGCAAAGTCGTCTGCAAGAACTCTTTGCCAACGGTGAGATTTGGATGATGCCTGTGTTTGTCTCCAGGGTGGCAGAGGGAATCGCGAATGGACAGTTTCCCGCTACGACGCAAGCCTTTACAATGCCGGGGATTTCCTTGAACGATCCTTCTTTCACCGCCATTCCTATCAATGCTGCCAACCCCGCAGGTGCAATGATTGTGGCAGATATTCTCGCTAGCCCTGAGGGGCAACTAGAAAAATTTAAGCCAGAGGTTTGGGGCGATCCACCTTTGCTAAATCCTCAAAAGGTTCCAGCCGAACTCCAGTCTGAATTGACTAAGGTAGAGGAGAGCTATGGCATTCCTCTGAACGAACTCACTTCCACGACTGTTCCTGTCGTCAATGCTGAATACACCACACGACTAGAGCAAACCTGGGAAGAACAAATTGCTTTGTAGGTAGTCACCTTGCACCCCACTATGGTTTTTAAAGAACGACGACCCCGTGATAAAGGCGTGACCACCGACGATCGCCTGATGGAACTTCACCTCTACCCCGGTAATCAGTGCAATCGGGATTGCTCATTCTGTACTGTGTTTGGCAGTCCGAAGGGCTGGTACAGCGAATACACCACCGAACATTTGGAGGCTGCATTGCGGACGGTGATGCTGAATCAGCAAGGCGCAATTAAGTTCTACGGAGGCGAACCGACGCTGAACCCTGAGAATGTGATGTGGGCGATCGCCTATCTGCGGCAGCGGAGCTATCAGGGGGCGATCGTGATTTACTCCAATGGTATTCAGGCGGAGCGATTGCTACAAATCTTGGAATCTGACCCACTGAGCAAAACTACTGCTTCCCTGAACTACTCCATCGCCACAGGTGATGGTGCGCCCCAAATGCCCCAAAAGTCACTGGAGCGATTAGAGAAGTATGAGACAGAGCATCCAGGGGCGATCGCCATCGGTCATCCGGATGTGGTTGACTCAGGGCGGGGCGTAGAACCCTTTAATGGAGAAGCGACCCGTCCCAAAGCCAACTCTCGCTGCCCTCATTGCTACCCGGTACTCACGACCGAAGGAAAGTTTCACGCTTGCCCCTTTGCGATTGAAAACCGATCGCCCCATTTCCAGCTTGGAGATATTTCCAGCGATCCGTCTGAGATTGCACAAAATTTCCGAGAATTCTTTCACTGGCTAGACACCGTACATGAACCCTATGCGATCGCCCACAACCTACCAGCCTGCACGGTTTGCTGGAAATATCTAGATCAGCTTCCGGTTCCCAGATTTGCAGAGGGGCGATCGCAGAAAAACAGCTAAGGTTCTAGATGCCAAAATGGACTGGATCAGTGCCTGAATTCTGAAAAGTCTTTATGCTGGGATTTGGTAGTGATTGTCACTGATTTCATGAACTTATTGAGTTGGTCAGTTTTCTCAAAGTTTTATCGCAGCAACCGCACTGTCCGGAGTCAATTCATCGATCAGAACCGAGCGATTTTTACGGCACTAACAGCCGTTTTGCTGTTTTTGGGAACGCCCCAAGTCGCTTTCGCCCAAACTGCTGCCCAGGCTGAACCAGAAACCGTTGACCTCAGCAGCTACATTGATGATGTGATCGATCGCGTCACCGAGTTTACACTTGACAACGGCATGAAATTTATTGTGCTGGAGCGTCACGTGGCTCCCGTGATCTCCTTCATGACCTATGTAGACGTGGGGGCTGCCTACGAGGAAGATGGCAAAACGGGAGCGGCTCACTATCTCGAACATCTCGCCTTTAAGGGGACGACCCGCATCGGCACGACCAATTATGAAGCGGAAGCCCCGCTGCTAGAGCAGATGGACGAACTGTTTGAGCAGCTTCAGGCAGCACGGGCGGCTGGAGATGAGGCGGCGATCGCCCGCATTCAACCTCAGTTTGAAACTCTTAAAGCCGAAGCCGCAACCTATGTTCAGCAAAATCAGATGGGGCAGATTGTCGAGCAAGCAGGTGGAGTTGGCTTAAATGCGACTACCTCGGCCGACGCGACCCGCTACTTCTATAGCTTTCCATCAAACAAGCTAGAACTGTGGATGTCTTTAGAATCGGAGCGATTTTTGGAACCCGTCTTCCGAGAATTTTACGAAGAGAAAGACGTAATTTTGGAAGAGCGGCGGATGCGAACCGACAACTCGCCCATTGGTAAAATGATTGAGGCATTTTTGGAAACTGCGTTTCCGGGACATCCCTACGGCCGCCCGATTATTGGCTACGAAGAAGATATTCGCAACCTGACCCGCGAAGACATCCGGGAATTTTTTGAAGCACACTACACGCCCAATCAAATCGTCTCCGCTGTCGTTGGAGATGTTGACCCTGACGAGGTACGACGACTGGCAGAAACGTACTTTGGAAGCTATCAGGCAAGAGACAGTTCACCTGAGGTAGCGGCTGTTGCACCAGTTCAAACTGAAGCCAAAGAAGTGACGCTGGAACTTCCTGCGGAACCCTGGTATCTGGAAGGCTACCAGCGTCCTGCAATTGGCGACCCTGACAACGTGACATACCAGATTATTGACGCAATTCTCACGTCTGGACGCACTTCTCGTCTCTATAAATCTTTGGTTGAGGAACAGCAGCTTGCGCTGAGCATTCAAAGTGCCAACGGCTTTCCGGGCGATCGCTACCCCACTCTGATGCTGATCTATGCTCTGACCGCCCCCGGACATACCGTAGACGAAGTTGCGGCTGCTATGGATGCTGAGCTAGAGCGCCTGAAAACTGAACCCATATCTGCGACAGAACTAGATCGCGTCAAAACCCAGGCACGAGCCGGACTTTTGCGAGTGCTTGCTTCCAATCAGGGCATGGCTAGCCTGCTGCCCGAATATGAGGCAAAAACAGGGGATTGGCGCAACTTGTTTAGTGAACTGGAGGCGATCGCCGCTGTCACCGCTGAGGACGTACAGCGAGTGTCCCAGGAAACGTTCCAGCCGCAGAACCTCACCATCGGCAAACTGCTAACGCAATCCCAGCCTTGACGACCCTACTGTTTGCACCCCATCTTCTAATTAACTCCAGCCTCCCCTCCCTTACCCCTCATTTCAGGAGCCTCCTTCATGCAATGGTTTCATCAACTCCAGCGCAGCCAGCATCGCAAAAAGCTAATTCGCTACAGCTTCATTGCGTTGGCTACCATAGCAATGATTCTGCTTGGTCTGGGTCGAATGCCCGCGCTGGCGCAAACAGCCCGTCACTACACCGAACTAGAGTTTGAGCCGCTTCCTGAAATTCAACTGCCTGACTATTCCCGGTTTGAGCTAGATAACGGCATCATCGTGTATCTGCTGGAAGACCACGAACTGCCCCTGGTTGGCGGCACCGCCATGTTTCATACAGGTGAACGGCTTGAGCCAAACGACAAAGTTGGGCTAGCCAGCATCACAGGTTCCGTCATGCGGAGCGGCGGCACCGTGCAGCATCCGCCTGATGAACTCAACCTGTTGCTAGAGCAGCGGGCCGCCTCCGTTGAGACAGGAATTGACGCAACCACAGGCACCGCTAGTTTCAGTGCCCTCACTGAAGACTTAACAGAGGTATTTGGGCTATTTGCCGAGGTGATTCGCCAGCCAGCCTTTCCCCAAGACCGAATTGATCTGCTTAAAAGCCAGATTCGCGGTGGAATTGCCCGTCGCAACGATGACCCTGATGAGGTGGCTGGACGCGAATTTCAAAAGCTGGTCTATGGCGCACAAAGCCCCTATGCCCGCACCGTAGAATATGCCACGCTCGACAATATCTCTCGTGACGACATTCTTAGCTTTTATCAGCAGTACTTTCACCCCAACAACATGATTCTGGGGATTGTGGGTGATTTTGAGAGTGAGGAAATGCGATCGCTGATTGAAGCGGCGTTTGGCGACTGGCAGCCCAACCCTAACCTTGAAGCCCAGTTGGAATTACCTGAAGTCGCTCAGGCGCAGACAGGTATTTTTCTGGTCGATCAGCCACAACTGACCCAGAGCTACATTCAAATTGGGCATTTAGGTGGACAGTTAAACAACCCTGACCACGCTGCCCTGACCGTCGTTAATGAGGTGCTAAACGGGTTTGGCGGCAGGTTAACCAATGAGGTGCGATCGCGCCAGGGTCTAGCCTATGTTGTCTATGCTTACTGGAATCCTCGATTTGACTTCCCCGGTACTTTTATCGGCGGCGGACAAACCCGAACTGACGCGACCGTACCCTTTATCCAATCGGTGCTAGCAGAAATCGAACGTATTCGCACAGCCCCTATCAGTGAAGCAGAACTGACCCGCGCCAAAGATTCTGTGCTGAATGCCTTCATCTTCAACTTCCAAGATCCGGGGCAGATTCTAGCGCGGCTGATGCGCTACGAATATTACGGCTACCCGGCTGATTTCATCTTTCAATATCAGCGCGAAGTTGAGGAAACTACCATTGAAGACGTTCAGCAGGCTGCTCAGGAACACTTGAAGCCAGAAAACATTGTCACGCTGGTAGTTGGCAATGCAACTGCAATTCAGCCTCCCCTGAGTAGCTTGGGGTCTAATGTCGAAGTCACTCAGATCGACATTACTATTCCGCAGCCGCAGGGGTAAGGGAAAGGAGAGGAGGGAGGAGGGTATGTTAGGCGAAGCTGTAGGGCACCCTACCCTCTCACCCTTTGCTTTTCCTCTAGTTGTTTCGCAAGTTTTGGTGACGGTAGAAAGTATAGGTGTCAAACAAGATCCCAACCAGGCTGCAAACCAGTCCGATTACCAGCAGTCCGTTAACGGAACTGCCACTGCCAAATACCGACAGGAAGTGGGTAATTTGCTCTAGTCCAGCCCGACTGATGGGGCTAAATAGCGGAACATAGCCCAATCCGGAGAGGCACACCAAGAGTCCTATAACGAATAGGGTAGGAGTAATAAAGCTAAAGATTCCTGTAATCAGAATTGAACGCAGAAAGCTTGGCAAAGTACTCATAGAGAGGCTGATGCTCTAGTGGGTCAAGGGGTGAATAGGCTGAAGCGGCATGGGTGAGGGCTATGCCTGCCAGTTTCTACGATAGGGGCGATCGCCCCTATCCAGACGAGATGTCAGAAATCTTAAATCTCTATTAAAAAGCTTGTTGAAGATCTGTGAATTCAATTCATAATCCAAACGATACTTTCACTCCAGAAAGTGCGTTAAATGAGTTTGCCGCATTCTGAAAACTAGAGGCAGGCAGCGTATGCGCTACTCAAGATGCAGTGGCAACAATCCGCTATTGTTTACATTAAGGAGCATCTTGAGTTAGCCAATTGCTTATCTGGGTTAACCACGTTTACTTAGACCTTCACCAAAGTTTAGGGGTACAACACCATTGAGTGATGCTCAGAGTTCTGCATTGGGGCTATGGAGTCAGCGATTGTTTGCCGCCACGCTGCTGGGGGGACAGGTGATCGTCCACCTGATATCGGGCAAAATTCATCGCCGCAATACCCTTGAGCAAATGGCCGCGGTCGGGCCAGAGTCGCTGCTGATTGCTCTATTGACAGCAGCTTTTGTAGGCATGGTGTTTACTATTCAAGTTGCCAGAGAATTTATCAATCTGGGTGCAGGCACCGCCGTTGGCGGCGTTTTGGCCCTTTCTCTAGCGCGAGAACTGGCTCCCGTGCTGACCGCAGTTATTTTGGCGGGGCGGGTTGGCTCTGCTTTTGCCGCTGAAATCGGTACGATGCAGGTGACGGAGCAAATTGACGCACTGCAAATGCTCAAAACCGACCCGATTGACTATCTGGTTATTCCCAGAGTGATTGCCTGCTGCCTGATGCTGCCGATTCTCACCATCCTGGCGTTTATCACAGGGATGACGGGCGGTCTGCTGATCGCCGAATCGCTTTACGGCATTTCCTCGACAGTTTTTCTGAACTCAGCCCAAAACTTCCTCAACATTTGGGATCTGATTAGCGCCATGATTAAAGCCTTTGTGTTTGGTGGGTTGATTGCGGTGATCGGTTCAAGCTGGGGGTTGACCACCACCGGAGGGGCAAAGGGAGTGGGGCAATCTACGACAACAGCCGTCGTGACTGCCCTTCTAGCCATTTTTATTTTCAATTTCTTTCTCTCCTGGCTGATGTTCCAGGGCACGGGTAGCGCTGTTTTGGGTGGCTTCTAGCGCATTGCCTTCTGCCTCAGTTGAAGCACCAGGAGCATCACCCTTTAGAATGGAGATGGCTGGAACTAGGCTGTAACTGAAGGGATTCGCGCTTGTGACTGTCACGCCTCCAACGACTAGAAACGACCGTGCTGGCTCCAAGCTATGGGCTGCCGATCGCCCTGATTGCGATCGCACTGCTCTTAACTGCACTACCGATTGGGCGGGTGCAACCCTGGGGAAATGGGGCGATCGCCCTTTTAGGGGTGTTCTTGCTGTTTCAAGCGGCAACCCTGCGGCTCCAGTTTACCCCCACCGCCCTAGACATCACTCGTGGAGATACGCTAATTCGCCGCTTTCCCTACGCCGATTGGCAAAACTGGCGCATCTTTTGGAACGGCATCCCGATTTTGCTCTATTTCAAAGAGGTCAAAAGCATTCATTTTTTGCCGATTCTCTTTGATCCTAAAATGCTGAAGCAATGTCTAGAGCAGCACTGCCCCATTTCCAACGCCTGAGCGCAACGGCTATTGGGACGAGAACCTTTCCCCGATAGCTCCTGAAGCTCAAAGTCTAGAACTCAAACCTCAAAACTAGTGTCCCCCCTGCCCATGAACTCCAACGATTCGCCCAGCCGCGACTTTATTGCAAAACCCTTAGATGACCTCGTTACCCAGGAACAAGCCATTGAAGCAGCGGCGGGTGGCGATGAGATCATTGCTGAAGAAATGTCCCATGAGGCGTTAGGTGATGAAGTGACTGTCATGACCCAGCGAGTCGCAGATTTGCGGCGACAGGAAAAAGCCCTACAAAAAGAAATTGCTTCCCTACAAGCTTCCTATGACCGGATGTTGCGAGAACAGATGGCAGATATGCAAATGGCGATAGGGCGTTTGGTTAAAGAAGGGCTAAGTGAACTAGAGCAACGCAAGAAGACTCTGCAAATCTCGGTTGAGCAGCTAGAGCGCCGACAAGAGCGAATTCGTGCAGAAATGCGGACGACTTTTGCAGGAGCCTCTCAGGATCTGGCGATTCGAGTTCAGGGCTTTAAAGACTACCTGGTGGGCAGCTTGCAAGATTTGGCGACAGCGGCTGAGCAGCTAGAGCTAGTCGCGCCTGCTAGGGAGCCGGAGGTACAAGAATCTTCCCGCGATTTTCGCGATCGCGACTTTCGAGAGGATGAGTTTGAGGATGATCAGCCGCTCACGCCTCAATTTGCCGAACAGAATTTTGAAGACCAGGCGAGACAAATTCGCAAAATTTTAGACCAGTACCGGACGATGCCCGACTACTACGGGCCGCCCTGGCAGTTGCGTCGCACCTTTGAACCCATTCATGCGGAACGGGTATCAAACTGGTTTTTTGCTCAGGGTGGACGGGGTGCCCTGCGAACAATGGGATCGCGCTTGCAAAATATTCTGATTGTCTCGGCGGCGATCTCGGTTTTGAGAAAATTGTATGGCGATCGCGCCCGTACTCTCATTCTTGCCAACTCTCCCGAACGGTTGGGTGAATGGCGCAGAGGCTTGCAGGACTGCCTCGGCATTTCGCGGGGTGACTTTGGTGCAGAGCAAGGCATCGTTCTATTTGAAGCCCCGGAGCCGCTGGCTCAGCGGGCCGATCGCCTGGTTCGCCAAAAACAACTGCCGCTAATCATCATTGATGAATCGGAAGACATGGTGAACCTATCGCTGCTGCAATTTCCACTGTGGCTGGCGTTTGCCGCAGACCCGATGAACCCAACTGTAATCTAGGAGAGGCTCATCAAGTTGCAGAGCTTGTAAACGATTCTGGCTCCTACGTTGCCATCCCATTCTGAGTTGCCAACCTCAACCACATCAAAGCCAATAATTTGCCGTCCGCTGTGAACCACTTCTCGGAACAGGCAAAAAGTTTGCTCCAGTTCCAATCCACCGGGGACTGGAGTTCCTGTGCTGGGACAAAGTTTTGGATCTAAACCATCTACGTCAAAGCTGATATAAACCTGCTGAGGAAGTTCTGCAACGATCTGTTTGCATAGCTCTACCCAGGAAACGCCGCTGTACAGCTTTTGCTTTAGCATCGGGTCGTAGTAAGCAGACACTCGACCATCTGACTGTTGAATTAGCTTCACCTCATCGTGAGATAAGTCGCGGATGGCAACCTGCACCAATTTGGAAAGTTGGGGCAGCTTTAGGGCGTTAAACATGATTGAAGCGTGGGAAAACTCAAACCCTTCGTATGCCTCGCGCAGGTCAGCATGAGCGTCAATGTGCAAAATGCCGAAGTTGGAATGATGGTGGGCGATCGCCCTCAAATTTCCCAACGGCACACTATGATCGCCACCAATCACTGCAACCCGTTTTCCTTGATTCATGGCTGCTTGCGACTGTTCAAACAACCACTGGTTAACAGCTTCGCTCTCCTGGTTAATGGTTTGCAGCAGTTCAACTAATTCTGGACTGTCCTCAACCTGTCCGCCCTGCTCCATGTGCTGAATAATTCGAGTGGCATCCTGCCGCAATGCATCACTTTTTTGCTGAATCGCCTGAGAAATCTCAGCCATAAAAATTCCTTGCTTCCAGCCATCCGGGTTGTCAAAGTCGAACAAATCCAGTTGGCGAGATGCATCCAAAACAGCCTGCGGCCCAGCAGCGGTGCCCGTCCCATAGGAAACGGTGACTTCCCAAGGAACGCCAAAGACAATGATGCTAGCAGAATGATAGTCAAAAGGCAGTCCTAACAGGTTGCCGTTATCAACGCCAATACCGCTGGGATCGTAATTTTGTAGAATTTCTTCTCTGGTAGTCATGAGTTACAGCGCTTTGCGCTTAAATGTGTTTAGATTTTTTGTTGTGTGCCGCGCGGCACACAACAAAAAATCTGTGGCTTAGGCAACTGAAAATTGCTGTAAGAATTGCAGATTGGGCGATGTCCTGCTATCAAATCGCATTTGGGTCAACGCCTAACTCTCTCAGTTTTGCTGCCAACCGTTCTGAGCGCTCCTGAGCCAATTCTTTCTGCTGTCGCTCATATTCGCCTTCGGTCAAAACTAACTGCTGATCTGGCGTGAAGAACCGCAACTGATTATTATCAGTTCCCAGATATAGCTGTAGCTGCTGGCTCCAGAGCCATCCTTGAGCATCTGGCTCAAGGGGCTGATATTCACCATCAACCAGATGAAATCCGGCAAACTCTAAAGTTTCAGGATCAAACCAGAAATAGTCGGGGGTGCGAAAAATGTCCTGGTAGAGCTGTTTTTTCAACCCTCGATCGACTGCTGCTGTACTCCTTGAAAGAATTTCGATAATTAAATGGGGATATTTGCCACCTTCATCCCAAACTGTCCAGCTTCGACGAGGTTTGCGTTCTGTCCCTAAAACGACAAAGAAATCAGGGCCGCGAAAGTCACGAGATTTTATCTTTTGGGGATTGTAATAAACAGTCAAATTACCGCTGGCATAAAAATCATTTCTGTCGCGCCACCAACAGTTCAGGCAGTCTAAAAGCAGCTTGATTTGCAGCAGATGCAGGTCACTCTCCAACGGTGGCTCATCACTCCATAAGTCACTAGGCGGCAAAACGATGTCTTCGCCTTCTGGTAATGCTTCTAATTCTGCGGATAAAAACATTGAGTGTTAGACAGAATTCTTATCTCTAATCCTATCTCAACCTGCTCATAGCGGTTTCAATTGTTTTTCGGCAAGTTTAAGTTGCTTTTACTGAGTTCTACCGATTACTCCTCTCAGGTAAAAGGTATTTGTACGGTCGCATTGAGGAATGTCAAACGGTTCAACAGTAGTGCTTAAATCAGACGAGTAACGGTAATAAACGTACTGCTTCAATGGATACGGCACTATGCACATACTTCAAGTTTTTCATCTGAGACCTTGCATCAATGTCAGGAAGCATTGCACTAGAGCCTTGAGATCAATCTCAGGCTCAAAGCTAAAACTCGTTAAAACGAGTTGGAACGATTTTCTGATAGGTGTTTGAGTCAGTTTCAACTGACTTTAGCTATTAGCTCGGAATTGATTTCAGGGCAGGGCGTTGGGTAACAGACCAGTCTGGTGCAAGATCTCAATTATTCCATTGCGAAGTCCTGCTGCTCAAGGAAATCTCGAAAGGTTCCACGCTCTCGAACAGACAAACAACGGGCTACGTTGTCTGACCACTTGAGGTTTGGCTGAATGCCATACCGGTCAGGATGGAGCTGCTTTTCTTCTGGAATGGGTGTAGCAGCGTGACGGGCAGAATCGTAAGTCTGCAAATGTTCTAACAGGTGAGAGTCATCATAATGATTGCGGTGAACCACAACTTCTTGGGGGAGACGTAGGGAAATCTGTCTTTGCTCTGTTGGATAACCAAAGCACAGTCCGGCAAATGGGTAAACACCTGCTGGAAGTTTAAGTAGAGCACTTACTTGCTCAATTTGATTGCGTACAACGCTGATTGGACAGCAGCCAAGCCCCATTGACTCAGCGGCAACAATAAATGCCATCATTGCGATCGCTGCATCACCAGTCGCATTCACTAACATATCAAGGGTGTTGTTAGCATTTTCAAGCCCCTTACTTCTCACAATTTGCCAACCGCGCCGCAGATCCGCACAGAATACAAGAAGGTGCGGAGCGTTATAAACCCAAGCGTCTATACCAGGTAAGCTGCCAATCTGTTTTTTGAGTTCTAAATCATCTACAACAACAATGGAGTATTGCTGTAGATCTGATTTCGATGGTGCAGATTGAGCACAAGCCAGTAAATAGTCCAGGGTAGAATTAGCAACTTTATCATTACAAAATTCTCGATAGGTACGTCTACTTAAGAGTTGACGTGTCACTTCGGTCTGTGATTTCGATAAGGAAATTGATTTACCGTATCTTTCTGCTGTTAAGTGAGCAGCGCTCACCTCAGCGGTTTCTCCAGTTTTACTCATACTTGTCCAATCACCTTAATACTTCAGTAACCCTTCAGATAATAGCTTTGATTGCGGTATTGGGCAGGTGATCGTCATCCGGTTTACCAATCTTGATTACTCACTTTTGGCGATCGCCCATTCCTCCGGCGTATTGCAGTTAAACAACATTTGCATATCATCTAAAGTGAGTTCTTGAACGGGTTGATGAGTTAACCATTTTTGAAACGATCGCCCCCCACTTTCTACAAACTCGGTCAATTCGGGTAAACAGTTATAGCGGTAGAAACCACAGAGGGGTTCCCACCAGCCTTGAGGATTTTTAGGGAGAAGGGCGATCGCCTCCGGAGATACATTCCCTAAATCCGCTATCCAATTCTTTAGCACTTCAAGTTTCAGATAAGGTAAATCGCAGGCTAACAGCAAAACCCACTCAGTTTTTATGTGTATCAGAGCTTGAGCAAAACCGACCAATGGCCCGTGTGCTTTGGCTTCTCCGGGTTGCCATTCTTGGATAAACTCACAATCGGGTGGAAGAATGTGGCGATATCGCTCTATCCAGGGAGTCACTACGTAAACAGGATCAGCACACTGGCGGACAATCTGATAGGTTCTTTGAATCAGCGGAATGCCGCCTAGCTCAAGCAAGGCTTTGTCTTGCCCCATGCGAGAACTTTGTCCCCCTGCTAGAACGATCGCCGCCAAACTAACCATCGTTTACTCCAATTAGACTCCAATTAGATAATTAGCGCTGTATAACTCCTAAATCTATTGTGAGATGGGCATCTTATACCAATTCTTTGTGAAGCTGTCCCTAACAAGGATCTATTCTGCTCAAGCTCAAATCAAATCGGTATTACCCGTCAAAACCAGGCAGGCAAGATGCCTGCTCCACAGCTTCCCTTAAGTGGGGCATATTCACATTATTTCAGTCTGCCTAACAGTCTGATAATTTTTCCAAAAGGAATCAGTCTGCCTGATCTCAAAACTTAAGAGAAGATAGAAGGGCAGGTATTTTTTCGCATCGCGGGGAGGAAACCGCCCATGGTCGTACTAACCGATCGCACCCAGCGTAGGCTAACGATGCAAACGGCTGAAATTGCGCCAGAAACGCTGACCATGCGATCGCTCGATTGGGATCGCGATCGCTTTGACATTGAGTTTGGCTTGAAGAACGGCACCACCTACAACTCGTTCTTGATTCGGGGTGAACAGGTTGCCCTGGTCGATACCTCCCACGCTAAGTTTCGGCAGCTTTACCTGGATTTGCTGAAAAAAACGATTGATCCAGTCGAGATTGATTATCTGGTCATTAGCCACACGGAGCCTGACCACAGCGGCTTGGTGCCTGACATTCTTGCCCTTGCGCCTGAGGTAACGGTGGTTGGCTCAAAGGTGGCGATTCAGTTTCTTGAAAACCTGGTGCATCAGCCGTTTAAGCAGCAGATTGTGAAGAATGGCGATCGCCTCGACTTGGGCAACGGGCATGAGTTGGAATTTGTAATTGCGCCCAACCTGCACTGGCCCGACACTATCTTTACCTACGACCACAAAACGCAGATTCTCTTCACCTGCGATGCGTTTGGGATGCACTACTGCGACGATCGCACCTTTGACGAAGAGCTAACGGAAATAGAAGACGACTTCCGCTACTATTACGACTGCCTCATGGCTCCCAATGCCCGCTCGGTGCTGTCGGCGCTGAAGCGAATGGATCAGCTAGAAGCAGTTGACCTGATTGCAACAGGCCATGGACCGCTGCTGCAACACAATGTGGCAGAGTGGACAGGACGCTATCGCCAGTGGAGCCAAGAACAGGCAAAGTCAGACAAAACAGTGGCGGTGTTTTATGTGTCTGATTATGGATACAGCGATCGCCTCTCCCAATCGATCGCCAAAGGCATCACCAAAGCCGGAGTTGCGGTCGAAACGATGGATTTGAAATCAGCCGAACCGCAAGAGCTACAGGAAATGGTTAGCCACGCCGCCGGATTAGTAATCAGTATGCCGCCTGCTTCTGGCGACCTTGCAATCTCAACCCAGACCGCAATCAGCACCGTTCTAGCGGCCGCTAAAGCAAAACAGGTAATCGGGCTATTTGAGTCCTATGGGGGTGATGATGAACCCGTTGATCCATTGCTCAATCGCTTCCGGAGTTTAGGTTTAGTTGAGGCATTCCCCGCGATTCGAGTCAAAGATGTTCCAAGCGAGTCGCTTTATCAGCTTTGTGAAGAGGCGGGAACTGACCTGGGTCAAGCCCTGACGCGCGATCGCACCGTTCAACAAATTAAATCCATTGACGCAGATCTAGAAAAAGCGCTGGGACGAATCAGCAGCGGACTTTACATCATCACTGCTCGAAAAGGCGATTTGACGGGTGCAATGCTGGCTTCGTGGGTGATGCAGGCTAGCTTTAAGCCACTGGGCTTTACCATTGCGGTTGCTAAAGATCGAGCGATCGAATCTTTAATGCAGGTGGGCGATCGCTTCGTCCTCAACGTTTTAGAAGAAGGCAACCACAGCGACTTGATGAAACACTTCCTCAAGCGATTTACCCCTGGAGCCGATCGCTTTGCCGGAGTCAAAACCTACAGTGCCGAAAACGGTTCTCCCATCCTGGCAGACGCACTTGCCTATTTAGAGTGCGAAGTCACCAGCCGCATGGAGCAGAGCGACCACTGGATCGTTTACAGTACCGTCAACGCCGGACGAGTTTCCAAAGCCGATGCTCTTACCGCCGTTCACCACCGCAAACTTGGAAACTACTACTAAGAATTGCGGTGGTGAATACGCCTTCTCCCAGTAGAAGCGCAAATCAAACTATGACAAACCTACTCAAAAAGCTGCGGGGTGGAGCGCTAATGGGCATTGGATATATGCTCTCTCCCCTTTCCTGGTGGAATGATTTGTTCTTTAACCTGCCGATCGCCCTGGTATTTGGCTACGCAATCAGTTGGCTCAACCCCAACTGGTTTCTGCCAGGAACGATCGTAAGTTATTGGATTTCAAACGTCTTAGGAATTGTGATGATGCAGTTTGGCGCAGTTGATATATTTATTGAACAGGAAAATCAGAACCCCAAATGGGACCTACTGATTGGGCTAGGAGGTTCTACCCTTTACACAGTCATCGTTTCAATTCTGGTCTACTTCCACGTCCTACAACTACCCAACTTCCTAAACAACCTATATCCATAGCTTGGAGCTACACATAAGAACGAACACTATTGCTCTAAATGCTACAGTTCAGGTTTCGCGCTCAAAAACATGACCAGATCCAGCAACACCGTTCAGCAAATCCAAATTGGGGTGAAACAATTCGTTTCACAATTCGCCTTAAATCGTCGCTGTCCTTTAGCCTAGAGAGTAGAATCAGAGCCGAAAGGAGAAAGTTTTGGTTACATCCACTACTTTGAAAACTACCAGATCAGAAGAAATTTTTGCTGCCGCCCAAAAGCTTATGCCTGGAGGGGTCAACTCTCCAGTGCGGGCATTTAAATCAGTTGGCGGACAGCCGATTGTGTTCGATCGCGTCAAGGGTGCCTATGCCTGGGATGTAGACGGCAATCAATACATCGACTACATCGGGACTTGGGGTCCTGCAATTTGCGGTCATGCCCATCCCGAAGTTCTACAGGCGCTACACGAAGTGCTAGAAAAAGGCACTAGCTTCGGCGCACCCTGCTATCTGGAAAATGTCCTGGCCGAAATGGTAATTGATGCCGTTCCCAGCATTGAGATGGTGCGATTTGTCAACTCTGGTACAGAAGCCTGCATGGCTGTCTTACGCCTGATGCGGGCCTACACCGGACGTGACAAAGTGATCAAGTTTGAAGGCTGCTATCACGGTCACGCCGATATGTTTTTGGTCAAAGCTGGGTCAGGTGTAGCAACGCTAGGGTTGCCTGATTCTCCTGGGGTGCCCAAGTCCACCACCGCTAATACACTAACGGCTCCATTTAATGACTTAGAAGCCGTCAAAGCTCTATTTACTGAAAATCCTGGCGAAATTTCAGGGGTGATTCTAGAGCCAGTCGTTGGCAATGCAGGCTTTATTCCCCCCGATGCCGGATTCTTGGAAGGATTGCGAGAACTCACTCAAGAAAATGGCGCACTGCTCGTATTTGATGAAGTGATGACAGGTTTCCGAATTGCCTATGGCGGTGCCCAACAGCGATTTGGCGTTACGCCAGACCTGACGACGCTGGGCAAAATCATCGGCGGCGGGTTGCCCGTCGGTGCCTATGGCGGCAAGCGGGAAATTATGTCAATGGTAGCCCCAGCCGGCCCAATGTATCAGGCGGGAACGCTATCTGGCAATCCGCTAGCAATGACCGCAGGGATAAAGACGCTGCAACTGTTACAGCAACCAGGTAGCTATGAGCAGCTTGACCAGATCACCAAGCGGCTCACTGATGGAATGCTGCGAGTCGCTCAGGAAACAGGACACGTTGCCTGTGGCGGTCAGATCAGCGGTATGTTTGGCTTCTTTTTTGCAGAAGGGCCAGTGCATAACTATGAGGATGCTAAAAAATCTGACCTGAACAAGTTTGCCCGCTTTCATCGCGGTATGTTAGAGCATGGTGTGTACCTGGCTCCGTCTCAGTTTGAAGCAGGATTTATGTCTCTAGCTCACACTGAGGCAGACATCGATCGCACTTTGGATACTGCCCGTAAAGTCCTGTCTAATCTGTAGAGAGAACGCTAAGCAGAGATAACACTTAGCCCAGACGCTGAGAAGCGCACTCCTTTGGGGAGTGCGCTTCTCACAAATTTTTAGACAACGGAGATTAGACAACGAAATCAGAGAAAGAAAGACTGGTCGCCGTTATGTTTTGCAAAGCGATGAAATACCTGGATTGTGCGGTTACATCACCATCCAGTCTAATCTTTACAATTGTGTCAGACCCCTGCTGGAATAAAGTCACATAGCTGCGATAGGCGGCTTCTCCTTCAAGGCTGTAAGCCGGGTCTCGGAAAACTCGACTTAAGTCAATCCTGTCCTCCCCTATTGTGAAGTCCAGAATAGTATCCCCTCTATCGTCGTAGGATCTGTAGACGAATAAATCCCTGCCCTGTTGCCCTAAAAGCTCATCAGGTCCCGTGCCGCCAAACATATAATCGTTGCCGGAACCGCCAATTAAGACATCGCTGCCATCCCCGCCAATCAAGACATCGTTACCTTCCCCCCCTCTGATGCGGTCGTCACGCACTCCACCATCAATGCGGTCGTTGCCTGCGCCACCGCTGATGCGATCGTTGCCCGATCGCCCTCTAACTACATCGTCACCGTCACTGCCGCGCAGCACGTCGTCGCCGTTGCCACCGTCAATGAGGTCATCGCCTGTGCCGCCGCTAATGCGGTCGTTGCCCTCGCCGCCCCTAATTCGATCATTACCGCTGCCGCCTCGGATCAGGTCGTTACCTCCCTCACCGTTGATGTTGTCGTCACCGCCGCCGCCGTAAAGCAGGTCGTCGCCGTTGCCGCCCCTAAGCACATCGATGCCTAACCCACCTCGCAGGAAATCATCTCCGGCTCCCCCTCGCAGGATGTCTCTGCCATCGCCGCCCACAAGGACATCATTGCCGTCGTCGCCAAACAGGAGATCGTCTCCATCGCCTCCATTGAGTTGGTCATCGCAGCCCAAGCCCCGCAGCGTATCGTTGCCCCCTGCTCCTGAGATGGTGTCACTGTCATCTCCGCCTGTGAGTGTGTTGTCCTCCTCATCGCCAGTCAGCGTGACTCCAGGTCCGCAGTTCCCGGAGCCAGGAGGCAGTCGGTCGGTTGAGTTAAGCGTAACGGTGGCAGGCGTAACGCTGCGTGCGCCATCATCGTCGAGGGCGACGTAGATGAAGCTGGTACCTGTAAAATCTTCGTTTGCCTGGAAGTAGAGTTCCCCTACCTGATCAGGTCGAATGCCCTGTCCGGCAGCAAGGGCTCTGCCACCTGCGGCTGGGTTGCCCAGAAACAGCACGCCCTGGTCTGCTTCAGGTAATCTGGAGACGCGGTAGAAGGTAATCTCACCATCGCTATCGGTTCCAGCCAAACCCCTGACCAATCTCAGCGTGGTTTCAGGCTCGACCTCAAACGTTCTGTTGGCAACAACGGGAGGATTATTGTCTGGATCTGGACCACTACCAGGAGCCAAAACTAGGCTGACTGTACCAGGAGATTCACTAACTGCCCCGTCATCATCAGTTGCGTCGAATGTGAAAGTAGCTCCTGAGAATTGATTGGTTGCTCGGAAGAAGAGTTGCCTGATTTGACCAGGGGCAATCCGTTGCCCAACCGTGATCGCTCGACCGCCAGCATTGGGGTCGCCTAAAAACAAAGTACCCTGAGCGCTTGGGGGAATCGTTCTTACGGTGTACGAGGCAATGGTGCCGTCGCTATCCCTTGCAACAACGCTGGTAATCGGAGTTATATCACCAACGCCAACCTCAATCCTTCGATTAGCAGCAATCGGAGGAAGATTAGGATCAACATCAGAAGTAGTTTCGATTAGAAACGTGCGAATTTCATGGATGTTGGTGGAGTTGCCCGTTGAGCTAGCAAAACCAAATTTGAAGGTTGCAGGCAGTGGAGAGCCGTTTGCCTCTACCACATTAAAGGAGTCAATTACCAGTTCACCAGGGTCATTGAAATCGTTGTCCCGGTTGAAGTCCATGCGAACATTGATCAAACCGCTCTGATCTAGCTCAATGTTGACTCTACGCCGTGCATCCTCACGGCGGGTGGCACTGGGATTATCAATGCGCCCAGGTAAAGAGGAGTTTCCGGTTAAATACTCATAGTTATTTGCCTGACTACCTCGAATGGCTACCGCATTTCTACGGCGACCAGGACCGCCCGTGCGCCCTTCTGTGCCCGCAGAAAAATTGCCAAACTCGTCAAACCCGATTCCAACGTAGCCTCCAACTAAGCCGTTTACATCCAGCGGAACGTCTCTTGGGGCATATCCGAGTGAGCCACCAAACCCACCCGCAACGCGAGGAGACTGTCTGCCATCGATCAGGAAGAAGCTAACTCCGTCTGCACCTGACCCCCCGTAGGAGAACAAGTCGAAGGTGATGGAAAGCCCTGCGTTTGAGGGAATTACCTGGTTGTAGATTGCGAAAGTTGCCTGGTTGGTTTGGGCATTTGTTAGCCGCAGTGCGCCTTGACCCGGTGCATCAATAGGGTTCGTAGTACCTGGAAGCCCACCCTCTGATGGGGCGACGGTTCCCCTGGCAGTTAAGAAGGGGTTGTTAGAGGTCGTAACTCCTCTGCCAAATAGCCAGGGGCGGCTCACAACGTCGGTATCTGTGAAGTCTTCACGGAAGAGGACTGCCAGGGTAGAGTCGTAGCCTTCTAGAATGGCTTGGTCAAGCTGCAAGGAGGTTTCGATTTGACCAACGGCTGCTTCTAGATCCCAATCGCCGCCCAGAGCTACATTCCCAGTCAGGTTGGTAGAAGCGGCGACATCGGCATCCGTGAAAGTGGCAAATTGTTGAATGAACTGGTTGCCTATGTCCCCTGCTGCGACATTGCAGCCATAGAGCAGAATGTCAGCCGTTTCGGTCAATGCGCCTGACCAACTTTGAATTTGAGCGGTGTAATCGCTCAGCGTTTCTAAACCTAACTGCGTGGAGCCTAGCTGCAACTGCCCGGAACTGCCATGAGAGAGGATTTGCAAACTTTCCACACCGCTACGACCAGCCAGGGCTGAAGTGATTTGAGCGATACCATCCTGAGTGGCATCGAGAACAACAACTTCAGTGCCCGGAAGAGCGCTGCTGACCAGGCTCTGGTAATCATCAACGGTTGAATCAACGAAAACTATGGTGGATGCAGTTGTAGATGTCATGGTAAAAACCTTTGCAAAAAGTCGAACCGGAACGAAGAGCAAGGGACAGCAGACAGGTATATGCTGCTGATGTCCTCAGCGCAATGGAGCGTCAAAATTTAGCCTGCAATGCGATGTCGCCAAGTCGTAGTGGTGTTTGTATTATTTTATACGTATAAAAACGTACATTGGGGGCTGCTTGATTGAAACTTCATGACTTGATTACAGTAGTTTCCGAGGCGGAAAGTACGAAAATACTCTGAAGTTGTTTTTGAAGTCCAGGTAAAAATGTTCTGGATCTGGATTTTCTCTGACTGCAAAATAAGTGTATGGGAGTGCCCATTGATAGCCTTCCTACAGATGGAAGTTGGGATAAATTCAGCAGAGAAACTGCCCCCCTCGTAATAATCACCGGACTTTGAGCGATCGCTTGATCTCAGGCAAATCAGTTCGAGATGCACCCTTAAACTTAGATTTCGATAGTTTGGAACTCGGCTTACAAACTCCTTAATTCAAACACCGCTACTTTGAGATTTGGAGGCTTTCGTTAGAAAACGAGTAATCACTATACTACGTGTAAGCCCTATTCTGTAAGAGTTTTATAGTTATTTTTTTTGACGTTATACCAATTCAATTTGAGCTTGCACAGAATGAACCCTGTGGAACAAGGGGCTTAAGCCCCTTGTTCCGTGCAACTTCACAAAGAATTGGTATTAATTCAGTAAACTCTACAGCAATCCTATTTATTGATAAACGAGATGGTTTATGAAAGCGCCCTAGTTCAGTCTGTGTGAGTGTTTTCCTGATTCTTGGGAGTTGGGCAATGAAAGAACGTTCGTCTAATATTAACCGTTACAGAAGTTGCCCTGGAAAAAAAATACAGCCTTCCTACTGGGAGCGTTGCTTGAAAGTGATCAGGAACACAAGAAGGCAGCCATTCTTTAATAGAATCCGTAAAAACAACGAGAATCAGTATGACTACCTAACAGGTTGAAGAGAGCAGCAGTTGAATTTAGAAGCTAGATAAGGCTAAATTTGTATTTATAGTTAGTTAACTTTTATAACCAAACTCTCATAACTGAGAGATACTAGTCCTTAGAACTCAAATTATTAAAGCTTAAATACAGCGAGTGCAAAGGGAGCGAACTCTGCATCTATTCCACGCTGCTCGCTGCTTACGGTGACTCTCCTCAACTGTGCTAGAGCAAACCGCTGTTTCAGCAAATCTGCTGAAAGTTAGCGTTGTTTGTGGCTGACTGCTGTGGCTACACCAAAGTTTTAGCTTCGATGATGCTTCTCCTCTGGTTTCCTCTATAATCAATGGCTACTCTTATTCCTAAGCCCAAAGCACTCTTACCGGAACTGCCCAAACTTATTCCTCTGAGCGATCGCCTCACCCGTTTTCTAAACCAGCTTCAACCTTCCCCAGAGGCTCTAATCCTCATTTCGGCTGTCTGCATTGGTGGCGGTGTAGGGCTGGCGATCGTCCTCTTTCACTTTCTGATTGATTGGTGCGAGACGCTGGCATTTGAATATCTATTTGGCAGCATCTCTGCCTGGGGTAGCTGGACGATCGCCCTGATTCCTGCTCTGGGCGGATTAGTGGTGGGACTGACGACTTGGTGGTTTCGTGACTGGTTAGGACAAGGCTTTTCAGCGTTGCTTAACAGTTCTGGGGCGCAAAAAATTTCGCCCTTGCGACCCTGCATCAAAATGTTTGCAGCCGCAGTTTCTCTGGGCACGGGCGCTTCTCTCGGCCCAGAGGGCCCCAGCGTCGAAATTGGCTCCAACATTGGATTTCTATTCGGTCAACTATTTCAAGTTTCTAGAGAGCGATATCGCCTCTTGCTAGGAGCAGGCGCAGCCGCCGGATTAGCCGCTGGGTTTAACGCACCTATCGCTGGAGTCTTCTTCGCCTTAGAGGTTGTCCTGGGTGCAACCTTTACCACTCCTGCTGTAAGTCTAATTTTGCTCTCGTCTATTGTGCCTGCCCTAATTGCCCGCATTGCCTTTGGCGTTCACCCGGCTTTCGATCTACCCGCATACCAGGTCTTGAGCCATTGGGAATGGATTCTCTATCTAGGGTTGGGGCTGCTGGCAAGCCTTGTGTCGATCGCCTTTTCTCAATCGATCAAGCTAATTCAAGCAGTCTTTGAGGGCAAGATAGGTGGTTTGACCGGGCTAGGAGGTTTGCCCAAGCCCATACAGCCTATTTTGGGTGGAGTTTGTATTGGTCTAGTCGCGCTACAGTTACCTCAAGTTCTAGGTATTGGGTATGGAACACTTCAGGTGATTCTAGAAGGAAAAGAATTTCCGCTGCAATTCTTATGTCTATTGCTATTCGTCAAACTTGTAGTAACCGCAATTAGTTTAGGTAGCGGTTTTATCGGCGGAATTTTTGCACCAGCGATGTTTTTGGGTGCTTGCTTAGGAGCCGTTTATGGGAACGTGTTGGCGATCGCCCTTCCTTCAACCTGGCTAGAAATTGCTCCATCACCCGCCTATGCAATGGTAGGCATGGCCGCAGTTTTGGCGGGTACCGTCAGAGCGCCATTAACCGCGATTCTTCTATTGTTTGAATTGACTCAGAACTATTTAATTATTTTGCCCCTGATGGCAGCCGTTGGGGTGAGCGTTTGGGGGGTGAATCAGTTTAAGTCAATCCCCTCAATTCAAGGTCTCAACCTTCAGCAAATGGGAATGAATTTAGAAAAGCAGGATGAGCTTGAAGTGTTGCAAAAGGTGGCGATCGCCTCCATCCTCGATCGTTCCTATCTAGCACTTCCTGATTCAATGGCGTGGCTAGAGGCAGGACAGAGAATGGTTGAGGCAAAATCTAACACCGCTCTGATATTAGACTCCAAGCAAGAATTAGTTGGAGTTATTTCACTGGTTGATATCAAGCAGAATATTGATCAGACTACTCAGCACCCTACCAATTCAAGCAAATTCCAACGAACTCTTAAAGAGATTTGTACGGCAGATGTTGTCTCTGCCTACGAAGATGAGTCGGTGACTGAAGCGCTTTGCCGCATGGAGGCAAGAGGATTATTTCTTCTGCCCGTTGTGGCGCGTGAAAATCCGCGTCAAGTGCTGGGTGTATTAGAACGCAGCCGCATTGGACTCGCCGCTAATTTAGCAATCACTCAAGCTGCTCTTTTACCCTATTCTGACAAAGCATTATTGCCAGAAATCGCAACCTCAAACACAGTATCTCAAGAGTTTATAGAAATACCTGCACAGCCCGTTCTAGTCAATCCATCCCTAGCTTCCGAGTCCTTATCCTCTGAAAACGGGGCGCTTTCACTTCATCAACATTCGACAGAGAAGTTGACAGAAAAGCTAGCAGAAGAGTTAGCAGAAGAGACTAACCCCTCCCCTGAAATAGTGGTTTGTAGAGTAAGCTAACACTCCCAGCAAATTGCTTAACCTTCTGCAACTTCTCCCCAAAACCGTAGGATGGATGAAGCAAAGTGTAACCCATCATCCTCAAAGCTTCAGGTGCGCTACGCTATCGCTAACATCCTCTACAAAAGAACGGAAATCCCGAAAAAGCGTAGGTCCGAAAAAGCGTAGGATGGTCTAGCAAGTAACCCTTGCAAGGTTGCTCAATATTGATCAGGTTATGGCTCAATTTCCTCTAGGTGTCGCAGTTGTTGGCACTGGCTTTGGTCAGAAAATTCACATCCCTGGGTTTCAAGAATATTCTCGCACTCAGGTGATGGCGATCTATCATCGCGATGCGGAGACGGCAAGGGCGATCGCCACTGCCCACAATATCCCCTATGCCAGCCAGCGGATGGAAGACATTCTGGCTTTACCAGAAGTCAAAGCCGTCAGCATCACCACCCCGCCCTTCTTGCACTACGAAATGGCAAAAGCGGTTCTGCAATCTGGAAAACATCTTTTGCTAGAAAAACCCACAACCCTGACGGCACAAGAAGCAGCGGAACTTTACCACTTGGCGACACAGCAAGGCGTTGCCGCATTAATGGATTTTGAGTTTCGCTACGTTCCTGCGTGGCAACGTTTCGCTGAACTGCTGACAGAAGATTTTGTTGGACAGAAGCGCCTGATCAAAATTGACTGGCTTGTCTCTGGACGGGCTGATCCCAATCGCCCCTGGAATTGGTATTCCCGTAAAGATCAGGGCGGCGGTGCATTAGGAGCGCTGGGATCGCACACATTCGACTACATTTCCTGGCTGTTTGGCCCCGTTCAGCGGCTGTGCGGCTATTTGAGTACAGGAATCGCGACTCGCCCTACTCCAGAGGGCAGCACAAAGCCCGTTGATAGTGACGATACGTGTAGCCTGATGCTGGAATTGGCAGACGGTACGCCGTGCCAGGTGGTGCTGAGTGCAGTGACCTATCAGGGCAGAGGGCATTGGGTGGAGGTGTATGGCGATCGCGGCACTCTCATTCTCGGTAGCGACCACCAAAAAGATTATGTGCATGGCTTTCGGCTCTGGGCTAGCCAGTCAGGAGAGCCACTAACTGAAGTTGAAATTCCTCAGCGATTAGAGTTTCCTAAAACTTACGCCGATGGTCGTCTGGCACCCTTCATTCGGATTGTTGATCGCTTTGTAGAGGCGATCGAACGCGGCGAATCGCTCACGCCCTCATTGCGTGAGGGACTTTATTCACAGCTTTTGATGGATCTAACCCACCAGTCGAACGAGACTGGCACCTGGGTAAACGTGCCCAGTCTAGAAAGTTTTTTGCCGCAGGCATAATCTTTCTAAACTTTAGTAAAAATCTGTAGGGTTAGACGTTGCCTCCTGACGTGAAAGGCGAGCTTGTTCTTGGGCTCGTGAATGGCGAAGCTAGCCTAATGGGAAGTTAGGTCAGCCCAGTTACAGACATGGCTGATACAAGGGGGTAGGGTCTGCGACTTCTTCGAGAAGTCGCAGACCTTAGCGCTCGTTTAGTAAGGGCAGATTCAGCAGGTATCTCCATCCAGGCGAATTGGTATTAGCCTTGAAATGGTAAAGAGCCAGGACAGCCAGATTTGATCAGTCAAAAGTTTGTGCAAACGAGTCAGCTACTCCAATGGCAGCAGGGACAACTGCTGGAGATGGCGATCGCCGACCTGAGCAACAGCGGTGATGGGGTAGGTCGGTGGGAAGGTCGCGTGGTGTTTGTGCCGAATGCAGTACCGGGCGATCGCGCTCTGGTTCGGCTAGTGCGCGTCAAACCTCAATATGCTCATGGCAAACTGCATCAGCTTTTAGAAGCATCACCCCATCGAGTGCAGCCCGACTGTAGCGTCTCCGATAAATGTGGTGGCTACGAATGGCAGTTTATCGACTACGGCTACCAGCTTCAGGTCAAGCGAGAACAGATCATTGCTGCGCTGGAGCGAATTGGCGGCATTGAGAATCCACCTGTAGACGATGTTCTTGCCTCGGCTCCCTGGGGCTATCGCAACAAATCCACCTTTCCACTAGGCGTGTCGTCTTCGGGGCAAGTGCAGGCGGGTTACTACCAAAAAGGCACCCATCGTCTAGTGAATTTGGAGCAGTGCCCAATTCAGGATGCGCGACTCAATCCACTGCTAGCAGAAGTGAAGCAAGATCTTCAGCAGCGCGGCTGGTCAATTTATAACGAAACCACACATAGAGGCAAGCTTCGCCATCTTGCCCTGAGAATAGGTCGCCGCACAGGAGAAATGCTGCTCACCCTGGTGACAACCGACTGGCAGCTACCGGGAATTGCAGAACAGGCAGAGGGCTGGCTCAGCCGCTATCCTCAATTGGTTGGCGTGGCGTTGAACCGGAATGGCGATCGCACCAACGTCATCTTTGGCACAGAAACTCGCTGCATAGCAGGTCGCCCTTACATTCGAGAAATCTTTGCTGGGCTGGAATTCCAGATTCGCCCTACCACCTTCTTTCAGGTCAACACCGAACAAGCCGAAGCGCTACTTCAGGTGATTATGCAGGAATTGAATTTACAGGGAAATGAGGTGCTGTTGGATGCTTACTGCGGCATTGGTACGCTCACTCTGCCGCTGGCAAAGCGAGTTCGGCAGGCGATCGGACTGGAAGTTCAGTCAGAATCCGTCGAGCAAGCCAGCTTGAATGCAGCCCTCAACAGCATTGAGAATGTCAGCTTTCAGGCGGGTGCGGTGGAAGATCTCCTGCCAAAGATGGCGATCAGCGCAGAGCATAACTCCGAAGAAACTGCCCCTGATATCGTATTGCTCGACCCACCTCGTAAAGGCTGCGACCCTGCTGTAATCAGTGCCCTGCTGCAAAGCAAACCCAGTCGAATCGTCTACGTAAGCTGTAATCCCTCTACTCTGGCGCGTGATCTAAAGCTGCTGTGTGAAACTGGAAACTACCGTTTAAACCGCGTTCAGCCCGCCGACTTCTTCCCCCAAACGCCTCATGTCGAGTGCGCGGCGTTTTTATCCGTCTGTTAACCATATACAGACGGCTTACAGCAATTTCCACTTGAATAAACCACAAACCCTGGTAAGGGCGGTTCGCGAACCGCCCCTAACGTTATGGCTTACTTATCCGAAAATGGCTGTAAGTTCTAATGAAACGCTGCTTAGCAGAATTCAGAGGATAATGAATTATAACGTTCTGGCTCCTAGCTATGGCTCAACGGCTTTTAAAAGACATCATCGCTCCAGATGTCACCAACCTCGTCATTGAGGACGATATCCCTTTGGATAACTTTCAGACTGAGAAACAGCAGCGCCTATTGGTGGAACCGCTCTACAGTTCATGGCAACCTGGTGATCCATTCGTTGCCGCTGCCAACGTAGGAATCTTCTCCAGTGACGAGGCAGAAGGTATTGCTCCAGATATGTTTCTTAGCCTGAGTGTGTCGATGCCTGCAAATTGGAGTCAAAAGCAGAATCGCTCCTATTTGGTTTGGCGATTTGGCAAATTTCCAGAAGTTGTGATCGAAATTGTCTCGAATCGTAAGGGCAGTGAACTAGTTAGAAAAGACCCAGAAAAGCCCTGCAAGCAGGAAACCTACGCCCGCATAGGGATTGCTTACTATGCTGTGTTTGACCCCCTCCAGCAGATTCAGGAAGCGAGTCAGATGAACGGTCAACTGCTCAAGGTGTTTGAACTGCGGGGAAAACACTATGTCGAACTCTCCCAACCTTTCTGGCTGGAAGATGTAGGGCTGGGGCTGACACTCTGGAATGGGGAGTTTGAGGGAGTATCAAGCCAGTGGCTACGCTGGTGCGATCGCAGTGAGATCATTCCTACAGGCGCAGAACGAGCAGATGGAGCAGAAGCGAAGGCACAGCGACTCGCTGAACGGCTACGAGAGTTAGGCATGAATCCAGATGAAACTTAGTGATTAGACGTTAAAGACGCAACAGTCACACTTCCGTTTCACTAGAGACGATCAGCGACTGCTTGAGCGATCGCCAATCGCCCGCTTAGTGACAGCAGAAGGGCCAATCGCCAACTGGACTGAAGCTTTCCTGGCAGAACCAAACTAAGCTGAAAGGCGGGCTTCGTTGGTACGATTGTTTACGCTGCCTGCCTGAGATTAGCGCCATGAAATTTAGCCAACTTGCCCAAACCATAGCTGCTGCCGATCGCACCAGTTTGACCACCCTTCCTGATTGCGATCCAGAAATTGTTGGAGTCGCAGCAATTGAGGAAGCAACTTCCGGCAGTCTCAGCTATGTGGAAGGCTCAAGATTTGTGGCTGAGGTAGGCAAAACGGCTGCCAGCGCCCTGATTTTGCCGTTAGATGAGGCATTACAGACTCAGGCAACCGAACGTCAGATTGCCTGGATTGCTACCTCACAGCCGCGTCTGGCCTTTGCCCAGGCGATCGCCCTCTTCTACCAACCCTTTCGTCCTGCGCCCGAAATTCACCCAACGGCTGTGATTCATCCTTCTGCACAGATCGGTGAAGAGGTGGCGATCGATGCCCATGTGGTGATTCAGGCAGGGGTGAAAATTGGCAATCAGGTTTGCATTCATCCGAATGTGGTGATTTATCCGGAGGTGCAAGTTGGCGATCGCACCACCCTTCACGCCAACTGTGTGATTCACGAACGAACCCAAATCGGTGCGGATTGCGTCATTCACAGCGGGGCAGCGATTGGCTCTGAAGGATTTGGCTTTGTGCCCACGCGAGAAGGCTGGTTCAAAATGGAGCAATCGGGACGCACGGTTTTAGAAGATGGCGTGGAGGTCGGCTGTAACTCGGCGATCGATCGCCCTGCCGTAGGCGAAACCCGCGTTGCCCGCAATACCAAAATCGACAACATGGTTCACATTGCTCACGGCTGCCAGGTGGGTGAGGCTTGTGCAATGGCGGCACAGGTGGGCTTGGCAGGCGGGGTAAAAATTGGTAGTCGGGTAATTCTGGCGGGTCAGGTGGGCTTGGCTAACGGGGCGCAAATGGGGAACGGGGCGATCGCCTCTGCTAAGACGGGCGTTCACGGCAGCGTTGCAGCAGGCGAGACGGTTTCAGGCTATCCGGCAGTTCCCCATAAGCTTTATCTCAAAGCCTCTGCGGTTTACAATCGTCTACCTGAAATGTATCAGACGTTAAAACGACTCCAGCGCCAGTTAGGAAATAACTCCTGAGAGACGTGAATGAAGCGATGTGCAACTATCTGAAAATCCTGGCTTCTGTGGAGTAGGCATCTCACCTGTTTGCTCTAGAAAGGCAAGATGCCCATCCCACTTTAATTGTCAGATCCCCAGCCGTCCTTTAATCCTGCGTTGCCAAAACGCCATTCAGGAAGATGTCTGCCAGACCTTCTGCCATTTCCTGCATTGCCTGGGGGGAAGACCCTTCTACCATCACGGTGTCCTGGCTAAATCCGGCGATGGTAAACATCCCTAGAAATACCTGAGCCACAATTCTAGGATTCATGGGGCGGTAGATGCCTCGATCCATTGCGGTTTGGAAGAAGGCTTCGGCTACGTCGGTCATCTTGGCGATTACGTCGGACTGGATGCGATCGCGCAAATCAGGGTGAAACTGCGCTTCCATGAAGCAAACCCTGAGCATATCGGCGTTCTGGTGCAGGTTGAGCATTCGCCGCCGCATCACCTGGGCGATCGCCTTATAGCTGCCCATTTCGCTTAACTCGGTTAGCAAATCCGTGAGAATCTCTACCCAGCCCTGCGTTGCCACCTCAATCAAAATTGCTTTCTTGTTCTCAAAATGGCGAAACAGAGTGCCCTCAGCGACCCCAGCCGCCTGAGCCAGATCACGAGTGGTCGTGCCATCGTAGCCCCGGCGGGCAAATAGCCGTTGGGCGGCTTTTAGAATGCGCGTTTGCGTCTCTACCTCAGTAGTGGGGGGACGATGGAAAATTTGCATAACCGAGGACTCAACGCCAACAAATATGTGTAGGAATATTGTCTACTACTTTATTAGCCAATCCGCAAATCGTTTACACAAAATTACGTTAAAAATTTATTTTGTTTCTAACCAAACAAAATCTAGAACAAGGGCTTAAGCCCCTTGTCTCAAGGAACGGATTCTATGCAGTTCCAAATCAAAGGAGGGGAGAATTACGGTTAATCCAATTCTTCTGGCGCAAGAACCGAACCAAAGCTTTTGAAGGTGTGGTAATTGCGATTTCGTTTAGGGATAGGAACCGAACCCAACCTATTTATCACCTCAGATATAGTGATGACAGATGAAGTCAAGGAATTAAAAACCCTTGAACTTCTAAAGAAAATTGAGAGAATTGGAGACAATAACTATGGCACTGGTTCATTGGGCACCGTTCAGAGAAATCGAGAGCTTGCAGCGGGAAATGAATCAACTGTTTGACACCCTCGCTCCCGCTACAAACGGAGACACAGGAAGAGTTTCATTCATTCCTGCCGCAGAAATTCAAGAGACACCTGAGGCAGTTCACCTAAAAGTTGAAATCCCAGGTCTAGAGGCAAAAGATTTGGATGTCCAGGTGACTGCTGACGCAGTTTCTATTAGCGGCGAACGCAGGTCTGAAACTCGCACTGAAGAGAAGGGCGTGACTCGTTCAGAGTTTCGCTATGGTAGATTCCGTCGTGTTGTTCCCTTGCCTGCTAGAGTGCAAAACGACAAAGTAGAAGCTGACTACAAAGATGGCATTCTGACTTTGAATTTGCCTAAAGTTGAGGCAGAGAAGAACAAAGTCGTGAGGGTGAATGTGGGTTAGGAAGGATGAGGGATGAAGGATGAGCGTAACTAGCAAAGTTGAGGCTTGTATAGTTTTGGCTTGCTAGAGCCCTTTTATCGGCATCCTTAGTTTTTGGAAGTAGTATAACCCCTGTAAGTGACTAAGTTCATGAAAAAGCGAGATCAAATTGATCTCGCTTTTTTTAGTGCCCATTTAATTAGAGCTACGATGAATTTCGTACAGGCTTAGCACCGTCAAGTTCCTTGTGAGATTTGCTCGGTCGCAAACTCTGGTTTAACTCGCACTATGTAGAGGAAGTGAACCTAATAAAACCCGGAAAACTTGAGCGGAGACATAACTTTGCGATGCTTTCACTCAGGAAATCCGGGTTTTATTGAATTCACAATCTTAAAGAAATTGGGTCGATCAGCAAAAGAAAAAATTCTCTGCTGCGACTGCCTTTTGCTATGACTGTGCTGGAGCCTAAAAACTGAGCCGTTGTGCTTTTTGCGATCGCCTTTATGGAAATCTGGTCAGCGTTTCACAGAAGCTTGTGTAGGGTAGACCAACCTCACATAGGGCTATCGCATCTAAGCAAACTAGCGACTAGCAGCAGCTAACGGCACCATTTCAGCTTCGTCATCTTCTGGCACCCTCAAGCTAGGGAACAGAAAATGATTTTCTTCAACATATTGAGCGCCAAACAGCCCTTTCTCCGCCCAAAAGTACCGATCTGTGGTGTGTTCGTTTCGCTTCACAAGCAGCAAAGCTGGGGGCAAAATGCCTTCGGCTTGAATGAATTTTCGAGCTGCTGTGACGGGTTTCTCTTCGCCGCTTTCGATACTATATTGAGGCACCAATTCCAGGATTCTGCGCCCCTCCTGACGACGACGACTCTTACGCTTGCGTCTCCTTGCCAACCTCCTTACCTCCTCTCTTAACTGACAGGTGTAATCGTAGTTACAAAATACGAAAACCGTCGAAAGTATATCGGCTTGAGTCTAAGATTTCAACTTCCCTTAAATTTTCGATACAAAGTCTTAAGATGTTCATAAAAGTTCCTTGCACTATGCTTGTAGCCTTACGGTGTAATGATCCCCACTGTTTGCCTGAGCTAAGATTAGCGAGATCAGGTAGGAACTGAGAGCGGGAATTTATAATTTTTGTAGTGAGTCATGAGAGCGATTACCCCAAAGGGGGAACTGCTTCGCATCGCCCCTGTTTCCGCTGTACGCTGTGAAAGCGCCTGGATTATCCTGCTGCTGGTCTATAGCTGTCCTGCGATCGCTCTATGATTGACCTGAGATCACCTGCCTGACTGTATGTTGATGCCTGCCAGCTCTGAATTTGTTGCTCTGTGCCGCGCCCAAATTGCGCTGCTGACACAGGGGCTAGGCGCATCCTTTAGTGCGGTTTACCTGACAGAAGAGTTGACCGATGGGAATGCAAACGCTCAGTTGATCCCCATTGTTACTTACCCAGAGGCAGAAACCTGGCGCGAAGAGCAAATGCCTGCCCTCTGGTCAACTCAAATGGGCACCAGTCCTAATTTGCGGCTATTGTTGCCTGAAGCCTCAGCTTCTCTACAGGAGGGCAATCTGCTTGACAGCGAGAAACCAAATCGAGAGATCCATGCTCACGGTTATACATCCAAAAATAGGGCATCAGAGGAGCTTTCCTATCCGCAGCAGGTTGTTTTGCCGCTGATCCACGAAGGGGTTGTTATGGGTTTGCTGGTGACGGCTAGACCGGAGGCAGATTGGACGGTGAGCGAACAGGCTCAAATTGAAAAGGTTGCCCGAACTTTGGCGATCGCCTGTGTGCTTGACCAGCGATCGCAGTGGCTTGACCAGGATTTGCGCCAGCAGCGCCTGTTGCAAACTCAGCAGCATGATGTGTTTGATGATCTGCTACACCAGTTTCGCAACCCGCTGACAGCGCTGAGAACCTTTGGCAAACTGCTGTTGCGCCGATTGGCCTCAAATGATGCGAACCGCAATGTAGCGACTAGCATCGTGCGGGAAAGCGATCGCCTCCAGGAATTGTTGCAGCAGTTTGATGCCGCCATTGACATGGGTGAGGCAAATCTATTACCGCCCGTAGACCCTTCAAAACCTGCAAGTTGGTCGGCTCAAATCGACGATTCCAAAGCTGCAAATGATGTCGTAGCTGACCCTAAACCCGTTCCTTTGCTGCCTGGAACCAATTTCTTAACCGGAACTGCGCTAACACTAGAGCCGCATTTGCTAAGTGAGGTATTGGAACCGCTATTAGAGGCCGCAGAGGCGATTGCCCAAGACCGTCAGCTAGAGCTACGTGCTGTCATTCCACCTAATCTGCCGCCCGTACAAACTAACCCAAAAGCCCTAAGGGAAGTGTTGAATAACCTGATCGATAATGCGCTGAAATATACTCCTCCAGGTGGCAAGATTTACGTCTGGGCAAACTCACGCCAGGGCAGGCAATCCGTAATTGTTGCCGATACGGGCAGCGGCATTCCCCTTGTAGACCAGGCGCACATTTTTGAGCGGCACTATCGCGGTGTCCAGGCAGAAACAGATATCCCTGGCAGTGGTTTAGGGCTGGCGATCGCCTGTGATCTCGTGAATCGAATGCAGGGTGAGATTCAAGTGTTTAGCCCGGTAGAGCGGCTATTTGGGCAAGCGGGGGGTGAATACCCCAAAGGAGGTGCTTCGCATCGCCCAGCCGCATCGCCTAGCCAGGGTGGAACAGCTTTTGTGGTCTGGCTACCCGAAGCCAGCGTCTAGAAATGGACAATTAACTTATTCTGAAATCAAAACATTTCTCCGGAGCTTCTTTTGCTCAAGATGTAAGGATTATTGGGTTAGTTATACCAATTTCTTATAACGCCAATTTCTTATGCTAAAGCAAATTGAACCGCTCCTGAAAAATTTCAAATTAGGTAAAAAGTTTACGGCTTTACTACTTCTAATCTTTGTAGGAGGAATTGTAGTCAGCGGAGCTGCCTTATCTAACATTTTGAACTATAACGCTCAGCGTGAGGTAACTTCTAAAGCCCTGATGCTGATGGAAACGATGAACTCTGTTCGTACCTACACCAACACTCAGGTTAACCCAGAATTAGCCGATCGCCTGGACACTGAGTTTCTACCGGAAAGCGTACCGTCTTACTCAGCTCGCGAGGTGTTTGAGAAATTTCGAGCTAATCCTTTTTACAGTGAATTCTTCTATAAAGAAGCAACGCTCAACCCAACAAATTTGCGGGATAAAGCAGATAGTTTTGAAACAGAAATCGTAGAGCGTTTTCAGCAATCTAGTCATCTCAAAGAAGTGAGCGGGTTTCGCTCTACTCCCAGTGGCGATCTTTTTTACACAGCACGTCCAATCATCATCACAGATGCAACTTGCTTACGCTGTCATAGCACCGTTGAAGCTGCACCTAAAAGTATGATTGAACGCTACGGCACGACAAACGGCTTCAACTGGCAAATGAACGTGCCCATCGGCGCACAGGTGATGTCTGTTCCCGCCAGTCAGGTGTTCAAAAGTGCCCGCCAGTCGTTTGTGTTAATTATGGGGACGGTCGCGGGTGTGTTTGCGATCGCCATTTTCATGGTCAATCTCTGGCTCAAACAATACGTCGTTCGTCCTCTGCGGCAAATCTCAACAGCGGCTGAGGCAATCAGTATGGGCGACATGGACGCAGATTTTGAGTATCAGTCAAATGATGAGGTGGGTAGCCTTGCAGAAGCCTTTCGCCGAATGAAAATGAGCTTGGCGATCGCCATGAAACGACTCGATAAATATCGTCTGGGTCGCCGCAATCCAGAGACGTAGTGAAAGGATGAGGGATGAGGGATGAGGGGGAAGTTTCTGATGATAGACAGACGAATGACCCTCTCACTGCTTTGCTAGTGCCAAGATCTTTTGGGCGATCGCCTCCTCAACGGGCATCACCGACAGCCGATTGCCCTGACGCACGACCCAAAGTTCTTCTGGGTCAAAGCTTTGCCGCAGCTTGTCTAGCGGGATTAGCGTGGCGAATGTTTCCACAAATTCTACGGTGACGGTTTGCCAACGAGGGGCTTCAGGTTTGGATTTAGCATCGTAGTATTTGCTTTTGGGATCAAACTGCGTCGGGTCGTCAACGCCAGGTTTGACCACTTTCATCAGCCCAACGATTCCTAGTGGGTTGGTATTGGAATGGTAGAAAAAGATTAGATCACCGGGCTGCATTTCGCGCAAAAAATTTCGCGCCTGATAGTTGCGAACGCCATCCCAAATTGTCTGGCGATCGCGCTCCAGATCAGCAATGCTGTAGACCTCCGGTTCAGATTTCATTAGCCAGTAGCGCATGGAGAATAAATCAGATTATTTGTCAGAACTGACTTCTGTATTGGAGTTAGATGAGTCATAGCTGCCAGTTGGGGAGGGGCGATGCGAAGCAGTTTCCCCTTTGGGGTAATCGCCCTCACCCGTAGCCTCTTCACCCGTAGCCTCTTCCCAATAATCAGTAATCACCTCTTCGGTTGTCGATGTGTCATTGGCTTTAGCTCTGGATTCCAAACGCTGAATCCGGATCTGGTGCAGCCTTGGACCCTCTGCCAGCGTCACCGTTAACTCATACTTGGCATATCGAAGCTGATCGCCAATGCTCGGAATTTTTTGTAGCTCATAAATCATAAATCCGCCGACCGTTTGATAATCCTCAATCACAGGCAGATCTAGATTCAGCATCTTGTTTACTTCCTGAATATCTAGCTGCGCTTGCACTAGAAAAGTTTGCTCATTCAGGATTTGAATCGTCGGTTCCTCATCTTCGGGTTCATGGGTCGTGCCAATAATTTCAGCCACCAGGTCTTGAATCGTAATCAGCCCTGCCGTACCGCCAAACTCATCCACCACCATTACCATTTCCTGGGCAGACCGCTGCATCTGGTTCAGCAATTCGTTTAGCGGCACGTACTCTGGCACAAACCGCGCCGGACGAATCCAGGGTTGAATGGAGCTATCTGGGGTCAAAATTCCCTGCGCTAGCGGCTCTGCCAGTTCTTTAAAGTAAATGATGCCGCTGATGTCGTCCAAAGAGTCACCCATCACGGGATAGCGAGAATGCCCCGACTCGACCACTTCATGCAGCAGCATTTGAAAGGTAGCATCTCCGGGAATGGACACAATGCTGGTACGCGGCACCATGATTTCGCCAGCCAAAACTTCAGCGAATTCAAACACGTTGGTCAGTAGCTCCCGTTCTTCGGCTTCTAAGCCAGGAGATTCGGTAGACGTGCTGATGATGAGTTGAAGTTCTTCTGGCGTAACGCGGTTATACCAGCCCTGCCCGGTATATTGAATGCCCACAAGCCTGAGCAACCAGCGGGTGGATTGATTCAAGATCCAAATGAAGGGGTTAAAGAAACGAGCGATCGCCAAGCTGGGTGGCCCTAGAAAACGGGCTAGCTGCTCAGGATAAAGCAACGCCAGAGATTTGGGGCAAAGCTCCCCTAGCACAATTTGCAGGTAGGCAACTAGAAAAAAGGCAACCGGAATCGCTAGAGAGTGTGATAAGAACTGGTTGGTTTCGGGCGACAGCGGCAACCGAGAGAGCAAAATGGCAAGGGGCAGCGCCATTGTATTTTCGCTAATCCAGCCGAGTGCCAGACTGGATAGCGTAATGCCTATCTGAGTGGTGGAAAGCAGGCGATCGATCCCACGCTGAAGATCTTGAACTGTTTTTGCCTGAATATCTCCGGCTGAAACAAGTTGATTGATGCGCGATCGCCGGACTGAAACAATCGAAAACTCTGCCGTTACAAAAAAAGCATTGATCGCAATTAGCAAAAAAACGGACAGCAGCCTGAAAAACACCTCAGATCGTGCAAGTGTAGTGGGTTCGGCTACCAAAAAAACTGAAGCAACTGAAATAAGGGGGGTCATTACTTAGAAGCAAAAAAAGTCCACAGCAGAGCAGCAAAGCTCGAATTAGTTGAAGGCAAGAAGTCCATTGTTCATGTTCACGTTGCCTCATTCAACTGCTGCATCACCATTCATCCGAGCTTCTACATCTGTCAAAATGTCTGCTTCCTTCAACAGGACTAACTCATCGCGGTGAGGAGGGTTTCCATCTGACTCTCCTACGCTGCTGGCAGGGCGAACATCGGGCTGGGTAATTCCTTGAAGCGCTTTGCGCCCCAGCGCATATCCCCAGGCGGCACTGGCAACGCCTGCTGCAACCATTAAAGAAAGCAAAATCAGGGTTAGCGCTATGGT